>Ga0181531_10000068_pt1 | contig 83395 bp, 71 predicted proteins | sample PEATcosm2014_Bin_38_FD_119743 | JGI IMG/M metagenome (GOLD analysis project Ga0181531, IMG submission 119743) | Peatland microbial communities from MTU Mesocosm Facility, Houghton, MI, USA - PEATcosm2014_Bin11_10_metaG | ecosystem: Environmental > Terrestrial > Soil > Wetlands > Peat | place... | reverse complement strand
GAACCGCGTTGTGCTTGGCGGCTTTACTCGCGATGGCGTGTTGGCCGTTTACTCATATCTCGGCGCAGGCAGCACCGGCGTCAGCATCAGTTCCCGCGATCAGTTGCGCGAGCCTCACGAGTCTTTCGTTGCCGAACACGCGCATCATCAGCGCGACCGAGGTTACGAGCACGAGCGGCAATTACTGCAACCTGATTGGGGTGATCAATGAGCGCGTCAGCGCGCAGGACCCCGATCATTTCACCTACGGCATCGGATTCGAACTAAACCTTCCCGACAATTGGATCGGCCGCTTCGAGATGGAGGGTGGCGGCGGCACGGACGGATCCGTCGGCAGTCCTCAAGGAAGCGCCGGCACCGAGCTGAGCCAGGGTTGGGCGGTCGCCGCCGACGACGGCGGGCATGAGGACGCTCCCGGAAATCCTGCTTTTGGCTGGATTGACGACGACAACAACGCGGGCGGCACGGGGCACTTCGGCATTGATGAACAGGCGCGTGTGGATTACGGCTACAACGGCATCGCGAAAACCACGGAAATTTCGAAGCTGATTATCGCGCGGTATTACGGCCAGGAACCCCAATACTCGTACTTGTGGGGATGCTCAGACGGCGGCCGCGACGCAATGGTGGCCGCCCAGCGCGAGCCGGACATGTTCGACGGTCTTGTGGCTGGAAATCCTGGCTTCGACCTGCCACGGGCAGCCGTAGCCGAAGCTTGGAACGAACAGCAGCTTGCCCCACTGGCGACGAGCACGGATGTTAACGGCCAGCCCTATTTGCCGCCCACATTTCAATCGCAGGATTTGGAAGTTGCCTCGGCGGCAATTCTCAGCGCGTGCGATGCGCTGGACGGATTGGTTGACGGCATCATTGACAACTACTTGGCATGCACCAACGAGAAAGTTTACCCCGCGCTCGCCGCATACACATGCAGCGCCAGCGGCGCTCACGGAAATACCCCCCATGGCGGCACGTGCCTCACAGCGGGGCAGGTCACAGCGCTCAAGAGGATTTACGCTGGTCCGCGAAACTCCCAGGGTTTCCCGCTCTACTCCAGCTGGTTTTGGGATGGCGGCATTTGGGATCCACCTTCGGCGTTTGGCGCCGGCTGGCAAGCGTGGAACGTTTCCTTTTTTGGAGCGCCGGACACCAATAGCGCCATTAACCTCACCTTGGGTGCTGGCGCCATACCCATGATATTTACGAACCCACCGGCCGTCACACCTGTCGCCGGAACCAATGGGCAAGAAGCGTTCGTCTTCGACTACAACTTCGATACCGACGCGCCAACGATCTACAAGTCGGCGCCGGGCTACCCGGAAAGTCCGATGGATTTCATGACCGGGACTCCTTTCGGTCCATCGCCGTTCCTCTTTCCTTTCAAGAATCATCACGGAAAGATGATCATGTACGACGCGGTGAATGACGGAATCTTCTCGAGCGTTGATCTGGTCGAGTATTACAACCTGCTGGATTTCGTAATGGGCGGCCGCGCGCACGACTTCGCGAGATTGTTCATGATCCCGAACATGGCGCACTGCGGCGGGGGCCCCGCGACCAATAGCTTCAACGCAAACCTCCTCGGAGCAATTACCACGTGGGTTGAGAACGGCGTTGCACCCGACGAGATCATCGCCGCCAACACAAACACCACGTCGCCGTTTCCCAGTGGCGCGCCATTTGACCCGCGCGTCGCTGAAAATTTTCCCACCGGCGGCACACGCCCCATCTGCGCCTTCCCGGGGCAGACGCGCTATAAGGGCACGGGCGCAACCAATGACGCTGCGAATTTCGTTTGCGTCAGGCCCGAGGGGTGGCACGAATAAAGCGCGATTTTCGCGTCACGCTCAAGAAAGCTGCAGGGTCTTGTTGACGTCGCTCATGATCGCGGCCGCGGTTGGTTCTGTCAGGCCGCCGGCTAGAGTCGTCGGCACGCCGCGCGCTTCTACGTCCACACGATACGAGATCGGCCCGAGTTTCTGGACGGCCCAGTTCATCCCGGCGACTACGTTTTGCTGTCCGCTGTTGGGATGGCCGTCGGCTACGAGAATCACGTCACCGGCAGCCTGGCGCACGTGGTTGCGGACGATGACGCGGTGAATGGCGTCCTTCGGAATTGTGTTGCCGGCCACCTCGATGCCGTTCTTCGAAACTCGGAACTGCGCCGGCGTGCGGTACTGGGTGGCTTGCTTGGAGTGCATCAGCAGGTACATGGCGCCGTAAACGAATCCGGCGGCCAGTACGCCGTAGATGAACCCCGTCGAGAGCGCAATCAGGACCAGCAAGCCGCCGGGAATGGCCACCAGCAGCCACGGAGCGGGAACCTTCTCAGGCGTCGTCGAGATCTCCATTGCGTCACCCATTTGTTGCGATTCATATCCGGGCATATCGTGCTTCCTCCTGTGTCTCGCTCACTTCCAGTGCTTGGAATTTGCGCAGTGGCCGTCTGGATCCCCTGCGGCGTTGTCGCCGCCCATTGCCAACGCGAAAAGCCCCTGGCGCCGGGGAGGCACCAGTACTTTTCACACCCCACCGGGCCTTTCGGCCGCGGACATTCAATACGCTATGCGTGAAAGTGGGAAGGAAACCGTCATCGCGCGCTCACCCGGCTTGAGCTGCGGTCGCATTGGCGGTCCTCCCCGTGGTCCGGGCTAGAAACCGACCTTCCGAGAGCCGAGGTACCGGCCAGCGAGCCGGTGGTGTTCGGTAACTCTCACGGCATCGGGCACATACAAATGCACGCCTGTACTATTGCCTGGGGAGGGGGGTGTACCAATACTGAACATACCTCTCTCTAAGAGCGTGGCGGGATTTCGTGGAAGATCAAGCAAACGTAAGGATGACCGCGGCGCGCGCTTTCGTGCGCAGCCTTAACATCCTGCTGAAATTCGCCAAGATGTATGACTTCGGGCATCCGCGGACCACGACGCAGTATGAAACCGCGTGGAGCGAACTGCAGGTGGCGTTGGGACCCAAGGAAGAACAAGCAAGCCTGCTGCTGGCAGTTTCCGGCAACCAGCTCCTCCTGGATGGAAAACCCCTGGAAGGTGGCGCGGCGGAAAAAAGCTTCGCGCGCCTGTTTTCCAACGCAGGGATCGCCAGCCTCCATTTCTCTCCCAAAGTCACGAAAGCCAGCCTCGCCAAACTCGTAAAAGCTTTCCCTACCGGAACAGGCATGAAGGCCTCGCAAGTGGGTGAGCAGTTCAAGGCCGCGTTACAAGGTGATGCGCACATCCAGGTGAATGAAGTGTGCTACGTGGCGGCGGATTCGGCTGTGGCGAAGTCCACGATGGCGGCACAGCTCGCGGCGCGCTCGCTGGGATTCAGTCCGGAAAGAACGGAAAACTTGTTCAGTGACCCCGAGAAACTGCTGCAGCTGATTATGGCGGCGGAGGGGACGAAGCGGTCCGCGAACACCGGAACAAACACCGGAGCGAACGGAGGCGCATCGGGCACTTCAAATGGACCTGGTTTCGATCCGCGAATTTCGGCTGCGCCGGAAACCCAAAACTCGCCGATCCAATACGTCAGCGAAGATCCGAGCTTGGTTGTCAGGAACGAAGCGCCGGGCGATTGGCAAAATACCGCACCTTCCGCGGGATTCGAGTCAAAGGCCGGCGATTTTGGCAGCTGGGCTACCGCAGAAGGAAGCGCTATCGCCCGACCGCTGGGCAGCGGCAAGGATCCCGGCTCCGAGACGTTGAGGACCGGGTCAATCCAGCTGAAAGGAAGCGAACTGAAAGGGATTCTGCAGGTGCTGGCGCAGATTGGGCGCGGCGCCGACGGCACGAATGGGAAACAGCACACGCGCGCCATCGAATCGCAGCTGGCGGCGCTGCCGCAGAACGCGGAATTCACGGCCAGCCAGGTGCTCGCCACACTGGCGGCACACTCTCCAGGGAAAGCACCGAATCCCGAGGAACTCTTGAAGCTTGCCGAGCACATCGCGGTGCGCTTCGCGCTGGAAAGTTACGAGCGCGGCGATACGAAAGTGAACGCGGTGCAGCAGACGCTCAGCGACATGCAACAGGAGCTCGATGTTCTGCGCAAGACGCTCGGCGTCTACGAAGAAAAGATGACCGAAGCGGGGATCGAGCTGCAAACAGAAAACGAAGTGCTGGCGCATCGCTTCTGGAGCCAAGTAACCGACGAGAAGAAGAAGAGCGTGCTGGAATCCGGCGACGCCTGGTGCGTGCCCGCGGCCAAAGTGCGTGATTACATAGAAGCCCTGCGGCTGGACGGACAAGGCGAAGCCGCGGAAAAGATTTTGCGCAATTATGCCAATTGCATCGCGAGCAATAACGCTGACCAACGGCGGCACGCCGCCACTGGACTGATCGAACTCGCGCCAGTGTATGCCAACTCGAGCGAGCAGCTTTTCCTCGAGGTGATCCGCCTCGCCGGACTGCAGTTCACGCAGACGAGCGATCCGAATTTGCAGAGCGTATTGGGATCGGCATTCGTTCGCCTGGCGCAAGAAGCCGCCAACAAGCGGGCGTATCCGATCGTGCAGCATGCCGTGGAAATGACGAGCTTCATCGAATCCGAAAATCCCGGCACGGCGGTGAATCTGCGATCTCGAATCGGCCTCGAACTTCGCGTGCCGGATTTCATCGAAGGCGCGCTCAAAACTGGCGACGTGCCGGAGGAACTGGCAGAACTGCTGCGGCGCATGCCGATAGCGGCCGTCGAGCACATCGCAGCGCGGTTTGGCCGTGCGGCGCTGGTCGAGGACTCGGAAAGCCTGTTGTGGATGATGGAAGTGCTCGGCCCCGAGGTGATCGTACATTTGCGCGATCGTCTGGAAAACGGCGAGCCCAGTGCGGCGATCGATACCGTCGGATTGCTCACGCGCATTGACCTTGGGACCGTCGAACGAGTTCTGCCGTCGCGCATGAAAGAATGGAAACGGGCGGCGCACGACCGCGTGGTGCGACAAATCGCCGTCAGCGGCGCGCAGGGGCGGGGACGACTGCTGCTCGATCTGTTCCCGTACGTTGATCCGCTGGTGCGCCCGGCAGTGCTCGATGAGATTGGCATGAGCGGTGAAACTTCGGCTGATATGAGCTTGCTGCGATTGGTGGAGGGAGACCTGCCGAAGCACGGCAGCGAATATCTGCGGCTCAAAGCCATTGAAGCGCTGGGCCGGCTGGGAACTTCGAGGGCTGAGGCGGTGCTGCGGAAGGTGGCGGAGGCGCGCAAGACTCTGCGCTGGGCGCATCCTTACGAAATGCGGCTGGCCGCGGTGCACGCGATGAACAACATCAATCCGGAATGGGTGCAGAATTTCATTCCGCGCAGCGAACTGAATGTGGCGGATCTGATGATCGAGCCGCTGGCCGCCGATCCGGATTCCGTGACGACTTGCCAGAGGCGCTACGTGCGATTCCGGCTGGACCCGCCCGTGCCCGGCGAGGCTATCGCGTCGAAGAAGAAGTGCAAAATCGCGGTGCAAGCCCTCAGCTTGTCCGGCGGGATGGGCGAACCGCAGCAAATTTTGCATCCCGGCGCTATCATGGAAATGCGCTTGAACCCCGGAAGAAAAACGATTGAGTTTCAGGCGGTGATTCGCAACGCGACTCCGCACGCAGCGTCGTTCGAGATTGTGGACATCGAATTCGAGGAACGCACCAAACTCCGGAAATTGTTGTTGAACTCTGGAAAAGCTCCGCAGCAGGACGGCGCCCCGCCGCAACAGACCGACCATCAGACAGCTGTGATTGCCAGCTAGACGAATTGCCGCAAAAAAATCCCCGGTCGGTATGGGGGTACCGGCCGGGGTGAACTTCTGTTGCGTCTGGGTGTTTTGGCTCCGGCGTCTGCCAGGGCGCCGGGATAACTGCCATGCAAGCCCAATCTAGAGAATCGGCCGAAACAACACAATAATGTAAAAGCATTACCTACAGTTGTCAGTAGCGCGGGCCTGCCTGCCCGTTGGCAGGCGTCGCGCCGGCCCTTTTCTTGTTCGCAGGCCCCTCAAAAGGCGCTGATTTTAGAAATGATGAGGGGTTAAGGGCCGGATGGGTTGCGCACGGAATCGAGGCCGCGCAGGACGGATTGTTCATCAGGACTCAGACCGCGCATGAATTGCGGATCGTTCAGCGCGGACTGCCGGTCCGCGGGACTCATTTGCTGCAGCGTGTGCAGACGACCGGTGACCACCTGCTTGCGGTCGGGCGACATCTGCTGCCATTTCGGCAGCAACGTTCTCTGCACGTATTGCCGCTGCTCGGGAGACATGCGCTGCCACGTTGCGGCGCGATCTTTTAGTGCGCCGCGTTCCGTGGGCGACAAATTATTGTACTTCTGCAAATTTTGGCGAATCTGCTGCTGCCGCTCTGGAGGCAAACTGCGGAAGCGTTCGTTATTCTGCAGAAAGTGTTCCTGCTCTTGCGGGGACATTTGCCCCAGGCGCTGCACCCACGGACCGGGCAATTTCGCTTCGCCCTGGCCATTTCCACCCGCGCGTCCGTTCGCTGGTGCGTTGGTTCCCTGCCCCGCGCCGTTTCCGTTTGCCGGCGGGCGAAAATTATTACCGTTGGAATGTTGTCCGCCTTGATTCGCGCCCGCAGCACCGCCACCGTTCGGGCGATTCGCATAGCCGCCTTGATTGCCAGCCTTCTTGCCGCCCTGGTTTCCATTCGGGTGCGCGGCGCCTTGTGGATGGTTCTGCCCGCGCGGAGGTCGCGCCGCTTGCACGCGCTGCTGCCGGAATTGCCGGGGCGCGTACATGCCTCGCCCGCCGTAAGGCCGTTGCGCCGACGCAGGCTGCGCGCTCGTCAACGTCAGGAGCGCGAGAAACAGCCCCGTCGCGAGCGCGAAAAATGTCCTGCGGCAACGCATTTTCATTTCACCGTTATTCAGCTGTTATTCTTCAGTCGCCGGTTGTTGATCGCCACCCTGGTTTACAGGTTGCGCTTGCTGGTCCGCGGGCACCGCTTCCACCGGAACTTCCGACAACGCATCGAATTTGCTCAACACGTCGTAATTCTCGAGCACGCCCAAATCCTTGATCGCTTCGAAATCCTGCTCGTTGCCCGCGACATTTGCTTCGCGCGGCAGCTTCGCCATCCACACGCTCAAGGCCAGCAGCAGCGCCATCGCAAATGCCAACCGGGGCTGCGGCACCAGCCAACCGAGCCACCCACGCCGCGGCTCTTCCGCAATTCGCGCGCGAATCCGCGCATCGAAACCAAGCGACGGCTCGACCAGCGGCACTTCGTCCAGCACGCCCCACAGCTTGCGGAAATCTTCCGCGCGCTCGTGGCAGGCGCTGCACGCGGCCAGGTGCTCTTCCACCTCGTGCCGCTCCGCCGAATTCGCCCGGCGATCCAGATAAGCAATCAGCTGCTTGGAAACTTCTTCACACTTCTTCATGATGGCCGTCCTTCCCTTGCGCGATTTGCTACCGACTGAGACACCAGCGGAGCCAACTGCACTCGCAAGGTCTCGTAAGCGCGAAACAAAAGCGACTTCAACGCGCTTTCCGAGCATTCCAAAATTTTGGCGATTTCGCCGTAGTCCATCTCTTCATATTTATGCAGCAACACCGCGACGCGCTGCTTTTCCGGCAGCGCCGCAATCGCGCGACGGATAAATTCCGAGCGGTCCCGCTCCATCATCTGTTCGTCAACGCGCAACTCGCGCGACCGCAGTTGCAGCGGCGCGGCGTCTTCTTCCACCGGCGCGTCAATGGAAACGTCCATCTGGCGATAGCGATTGTCGCGCAACGAATTCAGCGCCAGGTTGGTCGCGATGCGGAACAGCCAGGTGGTGAATTTCGCGCTGGGAGAATACTGCTTCCGCGCGCGATACACGCGCAAAAAAACTTCCTGCGCCAGATCTTCCGCCTGCGCCGTATTACGCACCATGCGGTAGAGAAAATTGACCAGTGGCGTGCGATATTTCTGGAGGAGAAGGTTGAAGGACGCTTCGTCCCCCGCCTTCACGTCCAGCATCAGTTGGACGTCAGACCGAGTCATGGCCTCCACATTGTATCTAACACCTGCCGTGCCATAAAGTTGCAGGGTTTGGGTGTGTTCCATCAGAGCGCTCCGGCCTCAGTGTATGGAACCCGGCGGAGGGCAAAAAGTTGCCTTCGCGCAAGCGCTTTGCAGCTTGATCGGCTGAGGCTAAGCGCGCCGTATCTTCTTCCGTATCTTTGAGATGCCGCGATTACCGCTTGACCGCGGAGCCGGGGCATGTCACTTTAGAAATCGGCGGGTTCTACGGGGCAATCGCGAACCTCGGGAGAAACGCTCATCAGAATCTGGCGATCACCTCCTGCATGCCTGTGGCACCCCAGCTCTTGCGTTTTCAAAACGGCAATTGCGCGCGTAAGTTCTTCCGCAGTCTCGGGCTGCTTGATCCAAAAACAGTGCTGATCTTGGGTCCAATCAACCAGATCAGGCGCTACAACTTGCGGAACGCCGCAGGAACGGCATGCTCCGTCTCCGGCATAGAAATCACCTGGGCCGATCGTGGATGGGGTTTGAATCGAGGCCTTTGCTTCATTTCCGATCCTCCGACAGCGAGGTCGCAGCCATGCTAGAGATGAAATAATACCTTCAATCCAAGCATAACGGCTACTCCGAGGAATACCAGCACTGCCATGCCAAACGCGGGCTCGCGATTCACTTCGGGTATGAGGTCGGAGGCAGCCACGTACAAAGTGACACCCGCCGATAGCGGCAAAGCATCCTGCACTGTGCTGCGCAGCGCCAACATCAGGGCCATGCCCAGCAGAGTTGCCCCGCCCAGAATTACCGACGAGATGAACGCGGCACCTCGGCTCTGCCCGCTCGCCAGCATCAGCGACGCCACCGTAAAACCCTCCGGCAATTTGTGTAGGAAGATGGCGAGGAAAATCAGCACGCCGAGCGAAGTGGAAACGAGCAGGCCCGAAGCGATCGCCACGCCGTCGAACAGAGTGTGAATTCCCAAGCCTAGCAGCGCCGCATAGCTGGCGTGCGCGTGAGAAATTTCTTCGTGGTGGGTTTCTTCGCCGAAATGAAAATGCGGCGCGAGCGTGTGCTCGAAAAAATGCACCAGGAAATATCCGGCGAGGACGAGGAGAAAAACGGAACTGGTATCGTGGAAGAAAAATGATTCGTGGTCGCCGCGTAGCTTCAGCGATTCCGGAATCATCTCCAGCACCGCCGTCGCCAGCATGAAGCCCGCGCCCAGCGCGATAAAATATTTCAGATAGCGCCGCGACCACTGCCGGTGCGCAATCAACGACCCGCCCAGCACATTCGCGCCCGCCGCCGTCACGCCCAGCAGCAGCCCCAGCAAAATCCGCGTTGTTTCAGGAGACGTCATGCACTCAGCGATTTCAGACTGCGGTGGGGAGAATTGTCACCCCGAGCGGAGCGAGGGATCTGCTTTTTCTCGTCACTCGTCACTTGTCACTCATCACTCACCACTGCCTCATCCAGAATGCCGGAACAAAATCACATCGCCATCCTGCACGATGTACTCTTTCCCTTCGAGCTTCACCTGCGCCTTCTCGCGCGCGGCTGCAAAACTCCCGGCCTTCACCAGGTTTTCCCAGTTCACCACTTCGGCCTTGATGAATCCGCGCTCGATGTCGCTGTGAATCGCGCCGGCAGCTTCCTGCGCGTTCATGCCACGTCGGATGGTCCACGCGCGGCACTCCGGCTCGCCGGCCGTGAGAAATGAAATCAGCCCGAGTAGCTGGTAGCTGGCCTGAATCAGCCGGTCGCGGCCGGATTCCTTCAGTCCATACGCGCTCATCATTTCCTTGGCTTCCGCTTCCGGCAATTCCGCCAGCTCCGCTTCGATTTTTCCACAGAAAGGTACCACTGCCGTCTGCGGCTTGGCCCCGAGTTTTTCCAGATGATGCTTCTCGATGACACGGTCAATGTCCGCCGCTTCTTCATCGCCAAGATTCAGCACGTAGAGCATCGGCTTGCGCGTGAGAAACTCGAAGCTGCTCAACATTTTCAATTCTTCAGGCTTGAATTCCAGCTCGCGCAGCGGCTTTTCGGATTCGAGGGCTGCCCGGCAACGCGTCAGCAGCGCCAGCTCGGTTTCCAGAATCGTTTCCTTTTTCTTTTTCAGGTCTTTTTCCAGGCGTTCCACACGCTTGGAGGCTTGTTCCAGGTCATAGAGCATCAACTCGATTTCCACGCTTTCAATATCGCGCAACGCATCGAGCGATCCGCCTTCGTGCGGCACCGCGGGATTTTCAAACAGCCGCACGACCTGCGCCAACGCATCCGCCTCGCGCAAAGGTACCAGCGACGCGGAATTTTTCTCGCGGTCCTTCTGCAAGCCGCCGACGTCCACGTATTCAATCGTCGCGAACGTGTTTTTCTTCGGCTTGAATATTTCCGCCAGCTTCAGCACGCGCACGTCCGGCACCTTCGCAATCCCGATGTGCGCCTGATTCGGCGTGCTGCGCCCTTCGACGCGCGCCCCCGTGAGAATGCGGAACAAGCTGGTCTTCCCCACTTGCGGCAACCCAATTATTCCTGTTTTCATAAGCCCACGATACTAACACAGGCGCGCAGCGCGCCCGTGCCGTTGAATTTGTAGCGGCGACGCTCGCTCCCGCGACTTATGCTAATCTCCCGCAAGGAGAGCAGCCATGTCGAATTTCATCCAGGTCACGCCATTCATGATCGTAGATGACATCGATCGAGCCGTAGCATTTTTCACCGACATATTGGGATTTAAAACGCTGCTCCGCTACCCCGATTACGCCTACGTGCATCGCGAAACCGCGGGATTCCGAATCTGGGAGCAGACTGGCGAAAACGCCGCGCCGCCCGGCACTCGTCGCTTCGCGTACTATATTGACGTGCGCGACGTTGATCAGCTCTACGCGGAGCTGAAACCTAAGCTGGACACCCTGCCAAAAGCCGACGTACATGGGCCGGCAAACAAGCCGTATGGCCAGCGCGAACTGCTGGTGCTCGCGCCGGACGGCAACTTGCTCGCCTTCGGGCAAGCAATCGGTGGAAATACTCCGGAAGCGCATACCAATGAGTGAAAGTATTTCGCTGCCTTTCGATCACGTCAAAGCGCACGAACATCTCACGCGCACAGACAAACGCATGGCGCGCGTCATCACCAAGACTGGCGAGTTCCGGTTCCAGCTGGACCAGTGCGACAGCGTTTACGAGTCCCTGCTCGAAGCGATCGTCTACCAGAGCATCAGTGGCAAAGCGGCGGCCACGATTTACGCGCGCGTGAAAGCGCTCGGCTCGAATGGCCTGTGCCCGACCCCCGCCGAGATTCTTGCGCTTCCTGCCCAAAGACTTCGCGAGGCCGGACTTTCCGGCGCGAAAACCGCCGCGATGAAGGACCTCGCACAGAAAACGATCGATGGAGTGGTCCCCACGCTCGAAGCCGCCGGCCAATTGTCCGACGAGGAATTGGTCGAGCGCCTCGTCTCGGTGCGCGGCATCGGCGCCTGGACCGTCGAGATGTTTTTGATCTTCCGCCTGGGCCGCCCCGACGTGCTGCCCATCCACGACTACGGCGTGCAGAAAGGTTTCGCGCTCGCCTACGGCAAAAAAGAAATCCCCAAGCCGCGCGAACTAGCCGCCTTCGGCGAACGCTGGCGGCCTTACCGCACTGTGGCGAGCTGGTACATGTGGCGCGCCGTCGAACACTACGGTAAGACGCGCAAACTCACGAAAAGCACCAAAGCGAAGAAGCGCAAGCAGCCCCTGAAGCAATCGCGCAAGAAGGCCGCCCCAAAGCGGCGCTCGGCCGGGAAGAAAACCTCGCGAAGCAAAAAGCATCAGTAGGGACGGCTCTCAGACTCGCCGCTGCGCGCCTCTCGTAGCGCCGGCGTCTCGCCGGCAGCAGTGATCGAATGAGCTTGTCGTGGTTTCAGGGGGCAGGCAAATCGTTCACGAGAGCGACGATAAGAGACTGCGCAGTCCAATCCTGCAGCAAACCCAAAAGAGCCGGCGAGACGCCGGCGCTACGAAGAGCATGTCACGCCGCGCTACTTCGCCATGCTGCGCACCGTGCAGAACAGCGACGCAATCCCCAGCACCAACACCACAACTTCAATCCGCACCGAAGTCTGATGCAACCGGTCGAACTCCACGCGCAAAGGATTATCCTTCGGCGTCGCGTCCACCGAAATCATTTCCGTTCGCAATTCCGCGAGCCGCGGTGTCACACGCGTCTGCGATATCCCTGTGAGCGCGAACATCAAAGCCACACCCAGCATCGCGGGCTGCACAAACGCTTTCACCGATTGCGCCAACGCCAAGCCCGCCACCAGATACAGCACTGCCGCAACCATCCCCATGTAGTGCAAACGCGCGAGCGAATACCCCACCATCAACCCAGCCTGATCGCGACTCTGCAACACGCCGAACGCCGCCGGCGCAACCACAAAACTCAAATAAATGATCGCTCCAGCCCAAGTGCCCAACGCAAAGACCTGTACGAATCGCAAAACGCTGTTCATCACACGCTCCCCAAGCCCGCACATTGTACTTCTGAAACGCACAGAGTAGCATTCCGCCGCGGCGGCGCGACACCGCTCGCCGTCGCGCCCGAGTGTTTTTGGATGTCATCCCGAACCCGCGACAGCGGGTGAGGGATCTGCTTTTTACGGACGCACCGAGGAGAAAGTAGATTCCCCGGGCCCACTCCGCCTACGGAGTGACCATCTCAGCGGTGATTGCGAATTATTGTTGAAGCATCTTAGTCAGTAAAAATGACCATTCCCGAATTCGGCGAACGCATCGCAGGAAAAGACTACCGCCCGCGCCCCGGCGCGTACGCCGTAATTATTGACGAGCACGGCCGCGTGGCCCTCTTCCGCAAGAAAGATCGCTATTTTCTGCCCGGCGGCGGGATGGAGCCCGGCGAAACGCCTGAAGAAGCGCTCAGCCGCGAAGTCCGCGAAGAAATCGGCTGGACGGTTGCGATCGTCCGCAAAATTGGCGAAGCCACGCAGTACGTCATCACGAAAAGTAACAACCACTCCGCGATTCAAGCAACCTACTACGAAGCGCGACTGCTACAGCAGATCGGCGAACCCGAGGAACCCGGCGACGAGCTGTTGTGGCTCGTCAAGCCCCAAGCAATCGCGTTGCTGCCGCGACAAAGCGACGCCTGGGCGATCGCCCAAGCCAAATAGCGCAACGCCGTCCCCCGATTCCGTTCGCGCGCCGAAAACTTTTTGAACACACCTGTCCCTTCCGCTTTTCGCATCGTCTAACGATTGGTGGTAGAACTGAATGGTGGGGTGAGTGGTGGGCGACCAAGGACTTGAACCTTGGACCTCTCCCGTGTGAGGGGAGCGCTCTAACCACTGAGCTAGTCGCCCACGCTGTGCAGAGCTTCCGGGGCTGAACTAAATTCCCCGAAAAATTAGGAAAGGCCGTTGCGGTTGTAGCCGCAACCTGCATGGCCGTTCCCTGAAGCAGCGGCAACCTATTTTTGTAGCAGAAGGCCACGCGAATTGCAAACAACCACGAGCAACGCCAGCACGCGCCTCGCCGAGCTTTTGCGCGCGATCACGCGCGTGGTGAAGGGAAAGGAAGACGTCATCCAGCTCGCCCTCACCACACTGCTCGCGCGCGGGCATCTGCTGATCGAAGACGTTCCCGGAGTCGGCAAGACCACGCTCGCGCAGGCTCTAGCGCGCTCGTTCCGCTGCTCGTTCCAGCGTATTCAATTTACTTCGGACCTGCTGCCCAGCGATGTAATCGGCGTCAGCGTCTTCAATCCCGCGACGCAGGAATTCGAATTTAAGCCCGGGCCGATCTTCGCGAACATCATTGTGGCCGACGAAATCAATCGCACTACGCCCAAAACGCAATCCTCGCTGCTCGAAGCGATGAACGAAGCGCAAATTACCGTGGACAATCACACCCACCCGCTGCCGAATCCGTTTCTGGTGCTGGCTACCCAGAATCCCATCGAACATCACGGCACTTACCCGCTGCCCGAATCGCAGCTCGACCGCTTCCTGATGCGCATACGCATGGGCTACCCTTCGCGCGAAAGCGAAAAAGAAATCATTCGCAATAACGCGGGGCACGCTCCGGTGGAAAAAATCACGCCGGTGATGGACGCGTCCGATGTTGTCGCGATGCAGGAATCCGTTTCGAAAGTGAAAGTGGATGAAAGCCTGCTGGACTATGCACTGGAAATTGTCGAACGCACGCGCCAGACCGAACAACTGAGCCTGGGCGTCAGCCCGCGCGGCGCCGTGATGCTGCATCGCGCTGCGCAAGCGCGCGCGTTCCTGCTGGGCCGCGATTATTGCCTGCCCGACGACTTCAAGCGCCTGATCGTTCCCGTCTTCGCGCATCGCGTAGTAGTAAGCTCACGCTACGTTTCCACGCAGAAAAAATCCGAGCAGGCTGAAGCAATCCTCGGCGAAATCCTCGATACCACTCGCGTCCCTGTGTAACTGCGATGGCCGACTCGCTCGTCCTTCGTCTGTGGCGCGACCGCGATAAACACGGCTGGCAAAACTTTGCCATCGCCATGCTGGTTCTCTCGGTGGCGCTCCTGATCGCGCTTTTCTCCGCCGCCGTCGCGCAACAAGGCCGCGTCACGCTCGCCGCCATCAGCACCACAATCGCGCTGGCCCTGGCCGGGTGGGTGGGCATCGTCATCGTGCCCAAGCTCGCGCGGCGCACCAGTCTGCGTTGGATCGTCTATCAGGTTGATTACCGGCTCACACGCGAGGGCATGGTGTACCTTGGCGTCGTCGCGATCCTCATTCTCGCTTCCGTTAACACGGGGAACAATTTGCTCTGGATGTTGCTGTCCTGCGCGATCGGCGGCTTGCTGATTTCCGGCGTCCTTTCGCGCGCGGTGCTCAGCGGCGTCGAACTTAGATTCGACATGCCCGAGCACATTTTCGCCGAGCAGCCGGTCGTCGCGGAACTCGAACTGCGCAATGAAAAGCAGGCCTGGCCGTCTTTTTCGTTGCGCGTGGTAGGCGAAAATAAAAAAGGCGCGGGCGAGATTCTCACGCGTCCGGTATTTTTTCCTTACATCCCGCGCCGATCTTCGACGCGCCAAAAAGTTGAGCTCACGTTTCCGCATCGCGGCAACTATCGCCAGGACGCTTTCGGCATCCGCACGCGTTTCCCCTTCGGCTTCTTCGAAAAAACCCGGCAGGTGGAGTCGCAGATGGAGATCATCGTCTATCCGAAAGTGGCGCCCACCGATCATTTTTATGAAGTGCTGCCGCTGCTCAGCGGCGAAATGGCTAGCAACTTTCGCGGCCGCGGACACGAGCTGCATTCCTTGCGCGATTATTTATCGAGTGATAGCGCCCGCTTCGTGGATTGGAAAGTTACCGCGCGCGCCGGCCGCCTGATGGTCCGCGAATTCGCGCGCGAAGACGAGCGTCGTGTGATGCTGGTGCTCGACCCTTTCATCGGTCCGCCGCCTGCGGCAGCGGGCGAATCCGAAGCGGAGGCGCAGCAAGCCGCCGCGGACCACGCTGCGCGATTCGAGCGCGCTGTTTCCATGGCCGCCTGCATCGCCTGGCACTTCAACGAAATCAATGCGGTGCTGCAATTCCGCACCCACCGATTTACGACGCCCATGGCTCCCTCCGCTGAAATCATCTACGACGCGCTGCGCGAGCTGGCCACCATTCAGCCGGATGACTCGGCGCTCGGCGGACAATTCCTCGACGACCTGGCCTCGGAGCGCGAAATCTTCAAGATCATCCTCACCGCCCGCCCGCAAAACACTATTCCCACCGCCCTGTGGTCCTCTTCGTATTTTCTGTTCCTCAATTCCCTCTAAAGTAGCGCTCGCGATTTTGCCTTGGCTCCTCTCTGCGCCCTCTGCGCCTCCGCGGTAAATGCCTCTGCTTTCTCAGATTTTTCTCCCCCCTTCCCTCTGTCTCCTTTGGGTAAATCTTTTGACCTTGAGCAAATGTATCGCGGCGTATGCGAGAATAGCCGCCGCATGCCCCCGCCGCTCATCGCCCGCGCACTAAAAACATTCCAATCCCGCATGCTCGCCTGGTTTCGCGCCCAGCAACGCGACCTCCCCTGGCGCCGCAGCCGCGAACCCTATCGCATATGGGTCGCCGAAGTAATGCTGCAACAAACCCGCATCGCTGCGGTAATGCCCTACTATCAGCGCTTCCTCGCGCGCTTCCCTACCGTGCAATCACTCGCGCGCGCGCCTGAAGCAGAAGTTCTCAAACTCTGGTCCGGCCTCGGCTACTACAGCCGCGCTCGCAATCTGCATCGCGCCGCAAAAATTATCGTCGCCCAGCACAACGCAAAATTTCCGCGCGACCTTGACGCCGCGCTCGAACTTCCCGGCATCGGCACTTACACCGCCGCAGCCGTATTGAGCATCGCCTACGATGTTCCGCTAGCCGTTCTCGATGGCAACGTCACCCGCGTCCTGGCGCGCATAAAAGCCATTCGAGGCGACCTACGCGCACCAAAAAGCTGGCGCGCCCTCTCGGCCACCGCGCAAAACTTCCTCGCATTGCAAGCCCCCGGCGATTGGAATCAATCGCTAATGGAATTAGGCGAAGTAGTCTGCACGCCGCAATCGCCACGCTGCACAGAATGTCCAGTCGCGCGCCACTGCCGCGCCTACGCGCAAGGCCTAACCGGCGAGATCCCCGCCCCCCGTCGCAAACGCGCCCCAGTCCACATGAAAATCGCCGCCGCAATTCTGCGCGACCCGCGCGGCCGCACTCTGCTCGTCCAAGACCCCGGCGCGCACGACACCGTGCTCTTCTCACGCATGTGGCAATTCCCCGCGATCGAAGTAACGCATCATCCGAAAGCTGAACTAGAAGCGCATCTGAGCAAAACGCTAGCCATCCGCAAAACCTCACTGGAAGCACTACCCACGGCCCGCCACGGCGTAACCTTCCGCAACATCACCCTGCTCCCGTTTCTAGCCACCGTAGACGAACTCCCGAAGCTCCCGCGCACGAAAATCCTACCCCTGAAAAATCTCAGCAAGCTCCCCATCTCCAGCGCCACCCGCAAAATCGCCGCTGCTGCCGCCTACCCCATGACACGATAGACACCCCGCAGTCCACCGCGAAATCCACCCCACCTCCCCCGCTGCTATCATAGAAAGGTCCATGGCTTCCACCGCGCGCCTCAGCGCCCCGCCGCTCCCGGCGGTGCAACGATATTTCGAAGTGTCGCTGTTCCTGCTGGTCTCGACGGGCATCTTCGCCGTCGTCAGCACCGGCAAGCTCGACATTTTCTCCACGGTTATTCCCGTCGTGGTGCTCGTTTACAAAGCCGGCCGCCTGTGGCGCGGACGCGGGCCCGAAATTTCCGTGCGCACGGCCACCGGCCTGGTGCTCGCCTATTTTTTGTTTTTCCCGATTGACCTGTGGGTGCTCTCGCGCACGATTTCGCAAGGCGCGCCGAACCCCGCGCTCTATTCCGCGCTGCTGGCCGCCATTCACCTGATGCTTTTCGCGACGCTGGTGCGCCTGCTCTCCGCGCGCAGCAATCGCGATTACGCGTTTCTGGCCATGCTCGCGGTCACTTGCATGCTGGCTTCGGCGATTCTCACCGTCGAAACCGGCTTCCTGATTGCGCTGGCGATTTTTCTGGTGCTAGCCGTTTCCACATTCGTCGCGCTGGAAATTCGCCGAGGCGCGAACGACGCCGTCTCGCCTCCGCTTGAGCCCGGCTCGCCTCTCGCGCATCGCTTGAATCGCGCGCTGGGGCTGACCTCCGCGTTGGTCGCCATCGGCACCCTGGTCATCGGCGGCGCGATTTTTTTCATGTTGCCGCGCTTCACCACCGGTTACCTGAGCGCGCTGAATCTGCAGCCAAAACTAATGACCGGCTTCAGCGATGACGTAACGCTCGGCGAAATCGGCGAAATCCAGAAGAGCAGCGCGGTGGTGATGCGCATCCACATCGACGGCGATCCCGCGCTCGCCGAAGGCGTTCACTGGCGCGGTATCGTGCTCACCAATTTCGACGGCCGCCGCTGGTTCACGCCGCCACGCGAACAAATAATTGTCTCGCCCGACGCCGCCGGCACATATCGCCTGGATGCGCCTCTGCTCCCCCCGGGCTATTCCGTCCCGCTGCACTACACCGTGCTGATGGAACCCATTGCCACCGACGCGATTTTCGTCGCGCCGCGCGTCGCGAGCCTGCAAGGCCGCTTTTCCAACGACACCGAACACCTCGGCGGTGAAAAACATAACGGTTACCTGATCCTCGATCAGACCGGCTCGCTCTCCAATCCTTTCCACAACAATTCGAAAATCCGCTACGAAGCCACATCGAACCTTCCAATCATTCCCGCGCCGCAGTTGCGTCTGGCTTCCCCGGATTTTCCCGATTCCATCACGGGCCCCTACCTGCAGGTTCCGCGCCTTGATCCGCGCATCAAGCAGCTCGCCGAGCAAATCACCGCAGGAGCGAGCAACGAGTACGACAAAGCCGCGAAGATTGAACTGTATCTGAAAACTCATTACCGCTACACGCTGGACCTCACCGGCCCGCGTTCCGCCGATCCGCTCGCTTATTTCCTGTTCACGCGTCGCGCCGGCCACTGCGAATATTTCGCCGCAGCCATGACCGTGATGGTGCGCGATCTGGGCGTTCCCGCGCGCTATGTGGGCGGCTTTCTTCCCGGCGAGTACAACGACGTCGGCGGCGACTGGATCGTGCGCGCCAGTGACGCGCATGTGTGGGTGGAAGTTTTCTTTCCCGGCTACGGCTGGATCACCTTCGATCCTACTCCGCCCGGAAACGATCAACACGGCGGGCTGCTCGAGCGCATCAGCATGTACTGGGACTGGTTTCAATTCGCTTGGGGCGAGTGGATTATCAACTACGACTTCGGGCACCAGATCACGCTGGCACAAAGCGTGCAGAAAACTTCGCGCGATTGGGGCGAGAGCGCGCGCAAGTATTATCAGCAGAAGCAGCGCGAGGTCCTGCAGTTGATCGTCAAGCTCGATAAGAAAACCGAAGCCTCGCCGTATTTCCTGCCCAGCATCCTGGTTTTTCTGGTGGCGCTGCTGATTTACCTGCGCGGCCGCTCGATGTTCGCTTATCTGATGGCGCGCTGGAGCCTGCGCGCGCGGACCTCTGGCAACGTCACCGCTTCTCTAGCCACACTCGAATACCGCGAAATGCTGCGCCTGCTCGAGCGCCGCGGCTGGAAAAAATCCCCGTCGCAAACCGCTCTGGAATTTGCAGCTGCCATCCCCGCCGCCGAAGTCGCCGCCCCCGTCGCGCAGCTAACCGCGCTCTATCAATCCGCCCGCTTCGGTGATCGGCCCGCCCCCGCCCAGCAAATGTCCGCGCTACTAAGCGCCATCCGCGAATTTACTCGCGCCGGTAAGCTTTCAACCCGATGAACTGGCGCGTGCTGGTTCTTTGGATCACCGTTGCAGCCGTCGTCATTACCGTTTTTCTGATTCCGCCGATACCACAGAGCGAAAACTATCACCACTTCGCGGACACTCGTACGATCGGGGGAGTTCACAATGCATTCGATGTTCTTTCGAATGTATTTTTCCTGATCGTGGGCCTGCTGGGAATGCGTTTCGTGTTAAGAGATCCGGCGGCTGGTCGCTCTGCACCGCGATTTCTCAACCCGCGTGAGCGGTGGCCTCACTTGATCTTTTTCGCCGGTGTAGCGCTCACTGCCTTCGGCTCTGCGGATTATCACCCGCAACCAGACGACGCCCACCTCGTGTGGGACCGCCTTCCGATGACTCTTGGGTTTATGTCGCTGCTTGCCGCTACTCTGAACGAACGTATCAGCGAAAAGACCGGCACGCGTTTGATCATTCCTCTGTTGATTTTCGGAATCGCCAGCGTGTTGTATTGGAATGTGACTGCGGCTCACGGTACCGGCGATTTGCGACCTTACGTTCTCGCGCAGTTTGGTTCGCTGCTGGTCCTGCTACTGCTCGTCGCGCTTTTCCCGCCGCGTTACACCCGTGGTTCGGACCTCATCGTCTCCCTGCTCGTCTACGCGCTCGCAAAAGTGTTTGAAGCCGCAGACCGCCCCATTTTCAATCTGGGCGGCATCGTCAGCGGCCACGCCCTGAAGCACATCACAGCCGCCGTCTCGGCGTATTGGATTTTGCGCATGCTCACACTTCGAGCGCCAGCCAGTCGAACCGCCTGACACCTGCACTTCGAAGCCGAAGACCTCGCCGACTCGTCTAGTCGTACTCGCTGTATGAGCCGGGTAGCGCTCGCGCACTATGGTAGAATTATGTGTTCCGCAACAGCCAAAGGACCGCTCTGCATGAAGAAAGTCGGATTTGTCAGCCTGGGATGCCCGAAGAACCTCGTGGATAGCGAGGTGATGATGGGCATTCTCGCGCGCGCCGGTTACGAACTGACGCCGCGCGCGGGCGAAGCCGACGTGTTGGTCGTCAACACCTGCAGCTTCATCGAGCCGGCGCAGAAAGAATCGGTGGATTCGATCCTGGAAATGGCCGAGTACAAAAAATTCGGCCGCGCGCAAAAACTAATCGTCGCGGGCTGCATGGTTGAGCGCTTTCGCAACGACATCCGCGAACAAATCCCCGAAGTAGACGCCGTGATCGGTACCGGCGAAATTGAAAAAATTCTGCAAGCCTGCGAAGGCCAGCTGCGCCCCGACGATTCTGAAATTCCCGGCGGCGCCGAGCTACCGACGTATCTTTACCACGACGCGACTCCGCGCATTCTCGCCACGCCGCGCCACACCGCCTACATCAAAATCAACGAAGGCTGCGACCACCCATGCACTTTCTGCGTGATTCCGCAGTTGCGCGGAAAATTCCGCAGCCGCCGCTTCGAATCCGTGATTCGTGAAGCGGAAAACCTGGCGGCCTCGGGCGTGCGCGAAATCTCGCTGATCGGCCAGGACACCACTTTCTACGGCGAAGACCTCGGCCTGCGCGACGGCCTGGCCACTCTGCTCGAGCGCCTGGCGCAAATCGAAGACCTGCACTGGGTGCGCTTCCTCTATTGTTATCCCAATCGCATCACGTCGCGCCTGCTCGATACCATCGCCGCGCATCCCCGCCTGGCAAAATATCTGGACATTCCGCTGCAGCACGCCAGCCGCAGCGTCCTCGCGCGTATGAAGCGCGGCTCGAATGGCGACGCGTTCCTGAAGATGCTGGAAAAGGCGCGCAAAGCGATTCCCGGCGTTTCGATTCGCACTTCCTTCATCGTCGGCTTCCCCGGTGAAACCGAAAAGGATTTCCACGAGCTGTGCGATTTCGTGCGCGCCGCCGAATTCGATTGGATGGGCGTCTTCGCCTATTCCGACGAAGACACCTCGAAAAGTTTCGCGCTGGAAAATAAAGTGGACGCGCGAACCATCGCGCGCCGCCGCGACACGCTCATGTCCCTGCAGAAAAAAATTTCCGCGCGCAAACTGAAAAGGAAAATCGGCCAGCGCCTGCAAGTAATGCTCGAAGGCCCATCGCAAGACACCGACCTGATCTGGGAAGCGCGCCCCGAAGGCATGGCCCCCGAAATAGACGGCAAAGTCTACATAACGGATTTCGTAGGCGTGAACGCCGCCGCCGACCTGCCGCAACCCGGCACTATGGCCACAGTCGAAATCACCGAAGCCAAGCACTACGACCTAATCGGCCGCGCCATCGAATTCGAAGCCCCCACGCCAGAATCCAGCCGACGCCAAGCCCTGGCGCCTGCCTCTCCGTTCGCAATCCTTGCATAAACCTGCATTCCATTTGTGAAGCCTATGTCTCGCCGGCCGCTTCGGTCCGGTTCACGTAGGAGCACGGCATGCCGTGCCCGCCTTTCCCCCCGACGCGTGCGCATCGGCCGCCACTTTGCGGTATTCTTAACCGCATGAAATTCCGCTGCCCGATCTGCAAAAAGCCGACGGATTCCGACGCCAACCCAGAATTTCCGTTCTGCAGTGAACGCTGCAAACTCTACGACCTCGGCAACTGGTCCAGCGAAAAATACGTCATCAGCGAGCCGGCGAACGACGACACCCTGTTCGAAGACATCACCCGCGATTCCCCCGACGAACACAAAAACTAATGAGCGCACAAACTGACCCCGCCGCATCCGACGATCCCGCCTCATCGAGCGAAGCCGCGTCGCAATCGCCCAACGCACTGTCGACCTCGACTCAGCGCAAACCCCGCCTCGCGCTCTTCATCGCCACCGCCGGTGGCCTCGGCTACTTCCCTAAGGCTCCCGGAACCTGCGGCTCGCTCGTCGGTGTGGCCTTGAGTTGGCTGCTGCTCAGTTTGTGGCCACGCATAGTAATCTGGGATTCATGGCCTCGCTTGTGGGGGATGGCGGTGCCGTTCGTCGTGCCGGCAGTCGCAGTGACGCTCGCGATCGCTGCTCTGGGGGTTTGGGCTTCTGATCGGTCCGCAAGATATCTAAAAGTGACGGACCCGCAGATAATCGTCGTAGATGAAGTATCCGGTCAAATGATTCCCTTGCTGTTTGCGTTCGGTTCCACCGAACGATACTTAGACGGCATGTCGAATTTCCATTACGGGTTCTGGTGGCATGGCGACCTTCGCTGGAAATATTTGCTCCTGGGTTTTATACTTTTTCGAGTATTCGACATTTGGAAGCCGTTCCCGGCGCGCCAGGCGGAATCGCTATCCGGCGGCTGGGGCATTATGGCGGATGACTGGATCGCCGGAATTTACGCCGCGATCGGCCTATGGCTAGCCCGCGCCGCGGGACTGTAGGGAGCCGCAACGCCCGGCCACGCACGACGCGCTTGGCCGAGTGGTAAAGTCAGGCCACCAGTAGCGGGCGCCTGCATTTCAGGCGGGCGCTTTTGACTTTCGCAGCCAATGCATCAAGCAAACCCATGACACGAGCACACACGCAATGACACAAGCTCAAATTTAGTGCAAGCTATCAGAGTCAACACAACGCGCCGCAAAACCTGAACGCGAACATGACCGCCGCTCCCAGAATCGAAAGCATCAAGCCAGCCGCCGCTCTCCCCGGCGGCGAAGTCGCCATTCACGGCAGCGGCTTCGGCACGCGCAACCACGCGCGCCCGCTCGTGCAATTCGGCGCCGCGGAAGCCAGTCTGGTCCTCGCTGCGGAAAATCTATTGATTGCGCGCGTCCCGGAAGGAGCGGCGGGCGGCACCGTCCGCGTCCGAATGGCCGGCGTCGAAAGCCCGCCTTTCCCGCTCGCGCTCGGCACGCAAATTGCCGACAATCTTCATCCCGTCGCCAGCCCCGCCGTGGATGCCGACGGCAACGTGTACGTCACCTTCAGCGGCCAGCGCGGCCAGAAAGTTCCCGTCTCACTCTACAAAGTCACCGCCAACCATGCCATCAAGCCCTTCATCACTGAAATGATGAATCCCACCGGCCTGGCGATTGACGGTGAAGGCTTCCTATTCGTTTCCAGCCGTCACGATGGCGCGATCCATCGCGTATCGCCCGACGGCCACTCGATGCAATGGATCGAAGGCATGGGTATCGCCACCGGCCTCGCGTTCGATAAGGCCGGAAATCTTTACGTCGGCGATCGCAGCGGCACGATTTTCAAGATCGGCCCGGAGCGCGAAATTTTCGTCTTCGCCACGCTTGAGCCCTCGATGGCCGCGTACCACCTGGCCTTCAGCGCGGCTGACGAGCTTTACGTCACCGGCCCCACCACTTCCAGCTACGATCGCGTCTATCGCATCAATCCTGCAGGCGAAGTCAGCACATTTTTCCGCGGCTTGGGGCGCCCGCAAGGGCTCGCGTTCGACCGCACCGGGAATCTCTACGTCGCCGCATCGCTGGGCGGCCAGCGCGGCATCGTGCGCCTCACTCCCGAGGCCAAGGCCGAGCTGGTGGTCAGCGGCAGCAACATCGTGGGCCTTGCGCTACTGCCAAGCCGTCGCGCCATGATCACCACCAACAATGCGCTCTACTCGTTAGATTGGGACGTCCAAGGCCTCCCTCTGAACGGCTAATCCTCGCCAAGCTCGGCAAAAATCGCCGCGCTCCTCAGGATGACGGCGCGCAAGCTTCAGCCGTTGCCCCGCACATCACAAGATTCCCTGCAATCTTTTCGTGCGCCCGCGCGTATCAATCCATGTCTTCGTGTATCTTCTCTTCCGTGAACGCATGAACGACAACCAAGCCACGATCACCCCCGCGCAAACGCCGACGTCGCCACAGCGCCGCCTGATTGCCTCCCCGTGGCACACACTCTCGATCCTGCTGATCTTCGCGTACTTCGGTTTTCGCGCGAGCCTTCCATCCAGCACCGTGGCCCCAGAAACCGCGCAGCCAACAGCAGCGCACAGCGCGGTGCTCCTCAAATACGCGCTCCTGATTCTCTCGGAGTGGGGTATGGCCTACTGGGCCTGGGCAGGAGTCCATTGGCGCGGTGGCCACCTCCGCGACCTCACCGGTGGTCGCTGGGCCACGTGGCGCGATGTAGCGACGGACGTCGCCATCGCCATACCCTTCTGGTGCGTGTGGGAATTAACTGCATGGCTCGTCCACCGCGCAGTCGAACGCATCCCCGCCGCAACCGCGCCATACCAGCCGCCGACAGGTTTCGCGGAAGTAACGCTCTGGATTCTGCTCTCCATCTCCGCCGGCATCGGCGAAGAAGTCAGCTTCCGCGGCTACCTGCAAAAACAATTTCAAGCCGCCACAGGCAGCCGAGCCGCCGCCGTAATCCTGCAAGGCGCCATCTTCGGTCTAGCCCACACCTACCAAGGCTGGAAACAGGTAATCGTAATCGCCGCGCTAGGCATCCTCTACGGCGCGCTAGCAGCCTGGCGCCGCAACCTCCGCGCCAACATGCTAGCCCACGCCTGGTCCGACATCTTCGAAGGCTGGCTGCGTTTTGTCTGAAGTTTGCCGCTGCACTCGGCGCGCGCGGTTCGCTCATGGTGTCTTGGGCTTCTCGATCACTTGCTGCGTTTGCACGGAAAACAGCTGGAAGTCCGAGAAGGTGTGACCGATGATTATGCGGCGTTTGCCGTAGTCGGAATACGCGGTGGCGGATTGCGGCAGCCAGATCACTACGTCGCGCGACTGGAACTTCACCAGCGCGTAATCCACCGACACGGCGTTGCTCTGCAATCCAATCGTTGCGATCCCCTGCACCAGATTCGTTTCCAGGTGCATCACTTGGCCGGAGTCAGGCGCAATCCAAGCGCGGCCCTTCAGGCTCACCTGCAAAATCTGTGTTTCGGTGCGGATTCCAAACGTGCGCGGGGGCTTTTCTTTGTTCTGACGAAAGTAAACAACCCATGCGGGCTGATTATTCCATTGTGCGAAACCTTCGCAGCGCATTTCATAGTCGCGCTGCAGATTGGGATTGAAGAGCAGGGCCAGGACTGGCAAACCTCGATCCGCAATCTCACCCACGTGCGCTTTGTCGGAACCGGCCAGGGGCGTCCGAGTCTCATGCACCGTGTGGGCTTCGGATTTTTCGCCGAAATCCACTAGGTAATCGAACTTCGCATCGACCGACATTTCCAGTACGCCTAGGTCGTCGGTCTGTGAGTAACGAATCCGCTCGTGCGCGTTAAAATCGCTAAGATTCGCTATCAATTCCTGCGCGCGTTCTCCAGCCTTTTTCAGGATGTCAGGAAGTGGACAAGGCGGCATAGCAGAAATACCCGGCACAGGCGCGTCCACTTGGGGAGGATCCCACTCTAACGCCCCCGGCTTCTTCTCTTTTTTCTGCGAGGATCCGGCCGAGAGCGTTACTGCAGCCGCGAGATTCGCAAGCAAAACGATCGCCAGCAGGAATGCCCGCGAGATGAGGGGGAAAGTGACTCGAAAACGGGCGCACCCGCTAGCCATTAACACCGAAGGTGGACGGCAGCTCCGCATTATGTTCGCGCCAGAAAAGCGCAGCAGCGCTAACGAGTGAAACCGTATGCGAGGTTATTATGCCGCGAGATGGGATTGTAATGATTGAACGCGCCATTCGCGAGCCCGCTGTCGCTGCGCGGCATTCAAAAAGTCCGATCGCCCGCCGCGCTAACCAGGACGATCCGGATACACCACCTTCGGAAATCGCAAATGAACTAACAGCGCGCACAGCAGCAGCACCAGAAACGCGATCACGCTGCCCTCCGGGCCCGCCGAACCTCCCGTCAGCCATTTCGGGCCCTGCACGGAAGTGTTCAGGTAGCGGCCCACACCCAGCAAGCCGCTATCTGGTGTGCCGTAGAAAAACGTCTCCGCCCAATCCCACGCCGCATGGAATCCCAAGGCGAACCACAGGGTGCCCGTCCGCCGGATCATCAGGCAAAAAAGCAGCCCGATCCATACGACCTGCAAAATGCCGAGAACGTTTTCATTCGGATTGCCGAGATGCGCGAGGCCGAAGATGAATGAAGTAAGCAGAGCGGCCTTCCAGAACCCTCTGAATCTGGCAAACGCGAAGAGCCAGTAGCCCCGAAACGCAAACTCTTCATGCACAGCTACCGCCAGAAAAACGGCGCCCCAGCCGATCGCATACCGCCACACCGCGCCTCCCGCTAGCGCCACGGAATCAATTTGAAAATGGCCCGTCACGCGGAGCACGAGCAGGATCGCGGAAAGCATCGCGAAGCCCCAGAGACAGCCTTCCCAGAATCGCAATCCGAAAATTCCGCGCGGAGGAATTCCGTAGTCGCTCAGCGGCCGCTTTTCCATGCGCGAAACAATCCAGGTCGCCAGCGTCACGCAAAATGCGAACCATGCCTTGAGCGGCAATTCGCTGCGCACACTGAAGACGGCATTCGACCGATCGCCCTGAAGATGGAGCGCAAGAACCGGCAGCCCCGGAAAAATGAACGCGATCGCCACCCAGATCAGCAGCCGGTTACGCTCCGTGCGTCCCCAGCGCCGAGGCGGTTCAGAAACGGGCGCGCTCACTTGATTTGCGTCGCCGCTGGAAGTCGGCGCAGTGGGTAATTCTCCGCGACGCTCGGTACCGTTTTCGTCGGACACGCGCACCTCCCTTGAATGCGAAGATTGTGCCAGCCGCGAAAGCCGCACGCCAGCGCGATCGGATTTGCGCGGCTGCAAATTTTCACGGCCTGATGGAGTTCTCCATGTCTTGCCCGGCCCGCGAAAAACGTCGCCTCGCGCGACAGAAAAATTTTCCAGCCCGGAATCGCGTTTTTGGATTAGGATTGGCCCCGCCGGGGTTTTTCGCCGGTCCAGACAAACCGCTCTATATCCAACCAGGAATCTGTGGGGCAACTTCCGAATCCCAGCATCGCCATCGCGATGCGCAAATCAATTCACGAACGGAGCATCAAAATGCCTAATTGCATGAAATTCATCCGATCCACGCGAAGAATCCTTCAGTCCCTCTGCGTCCTATCGTTGCTGCTCACCTGCTCCGCAGTCTCCCCGCAGAACGAACAGCATCGCATTCACAACATCGTTCTAGTGCACGGAGCCTGGGCCGATGGTTCCGGTTGGCGCGGCGCGTATGACATTCTCGTCAAGCACGGCTACAACGTCAGCATGGTCCAGGAACCGGAGACTACTTTCCAGGACGACGTCGCTGCCACCAGGCGCGTCCTCTCCCTGCAAGATGGACCGACCATTCTCGTGGCGCACAGCTACGGCGGCGCCGTGATTACCGAGGCCGGAACGGATCCATCGGTCGTCGGCTTGGTGTACATCGCCGCCCACATGCCCGATGCTGGCGAAAACGAATCCGACGACGGCAAGCGCTTCCCGAGCGACCTCAGCAAGTCGGGAGCGATCAAGAAGACGTCAGATGGCTTCACTTACCTCGACGCAGCGCAATTTCACGAATTGTTCGCGGCCGATCTGCCAGCCGAGCAAGCTGCATTCATGGCGCGCTCGCAAGTGTTCAACTTCGCGGACAATTTCAAGGGCACCATCACCACCGCCGCATGGCGCAGCAAACCCAGCTGGATACTCGTCGCGGGAAGCGACAGAACGATCAATCCTGACCTGGAGCGCTGGTACGCAGAACGAGCCAAGAGCTACAAGGTGGAAGTCGCAGGTGCCAGTCATTGCGTCTATGTCTCACACCCGAAGGAAGTCGCGGCGCTGATCGAAGAAGCTGCAACACATGCGCGGTAAGCTGCGGTACGGATCAAAGCGAGGAACTCGGGGTCTGTGCAGCTGTACCCGGGAATTCTACGCGCGGCCGAAAATCCGCTGGTCGAGCTGCGCCAAAACTATTGGCCACGCGTCTTCGTGACGCTTCTTTGACTCCTCATCCGGAAATCCTGCGTGCGTTAGCCGCAGCTGCGTGCCACCTTCGTGCGGCCGCAGCTCCACGGTCACCACCGTCTCGGCGCCGTGGGTAGCGCCAGTGACCCAGGTTATTTCCACCAACCGGTCAGGATGCAACCTGAGGAACCGCCCGTAATGTGGATGCCTCGCTCCTTGGAATTCAGTCTCGAAGAAGAAAGGCGTATTGACCTCGCCTTTCATCAATACCGTTCCGGGCGCTGCAAACCAGCGGTCAAACTGCTCAGTCCATGCAAGAAAGAGAGCGTCCGGCGCCGCCGCCATCGCCCGCTCAGAAATTAATCGAAACGGTCGCGCGGAAAGATCAGGCACGGCAATCGTTACCGGCGTTTCCATTTTTCGTCCTCCGTAAACTGATCGTATTCGTTCTTCGCAAATCCGCACATCTCGAAAGTCCACTACGGCGCGCTATGCCCTGCGCACTTCAAAACCCCAAGGTACGCATGCCAAGGGCCGACCGCCGCGTCATATTGATGTGCCATCACCCGCGAGATTTGGTGCAAGTGAGTCAAGTCGTGAACGGCCCATGTCGCCAGCAGCTGCGCCAATGTAACCAACCCCAGCGCAGGATGCCTTCCGCACCGCTTCAAGTCCTGCGGCTGCAAATTCATCGCGCGCAATTCGAGCAAACCCTCCGCACGCAAACGCGCAAACTCATCCAGTGATTGTCCGAGCGATTTGCTCGCGCTCTCGCGCTCCTGTCCCCAACGATCGAAGGGTTCAAACGGACGCGTCTCGCCAAATTGCAAAATCATCCTGGCCCGCGGCATCCAATCCGTGCGCTCGCCATGTTTCAGATGGCCCACGACGTCAAAAGCGCTCCACGTGCCCTCCCCTTCATTTCGCAGGGTCCACGCTTCCGGCAAATCACGCAGCAAAGCATCGAGCGCCGCCGGCGTGCGCGCGAGCAATGCCATGGTGTCCTTTAAGTTTTGTTCCATCACGGCCTCCAATTCATGTGAGCTATCCGATTCCGCTGACATCCGTCCAGACTCTGAAGTTTTTCGTGGCGCCCGCCTGCCTGCCTGCCGATAGGCAGGCGTCCCGCCGGCTCTGTTATTCCCGCCGCCGCTTGTGATTTTGTAGCGGCCGGTCCCGCAACGCGGGACCGGGCCGCCGTTTCCGGCGCCTGCGTATCATCGCCTTCGAACTTTCGCTCTGCGTCGCAACCTTTCTCGCCGCACTCGCGTCTCAAGCCCGAGGCCTCTATACTTTAGCGCATGTCGCGACTCGAGAATTCTGCTCCTGGATCGCCTCGCCGCACGACGTGGCGATCTCAGCTGACGAGAACAATCTCACGCGTCTCGGCATGCTTCGTCCTTGTTGCAGTCTTTCTCGCCAGCGCGTCAATAACTCAAAGTCAGTCCGCGGCGCCGGCCGCCCGAACCCTAGACTCCGCGCCTCCCGCAGCGCAACGGCAACCGCCGCCCAGCGCGCCCAGCGGCTCCAGCCGCTGCGCGGTTTGCCACCCCGCCGAAGTCGCTGGCTATGCGCGCTCGGCCATGGCGCATTCCCTGCGCCGCCCCGGCCAGGAACCACACGGCACTGTGAGCGCTCACGGCTCGAAGATCACCATGTACTCGACGCCCACCGGCTACTGGCAGCGCTGGGAAAATGGCGGCGACCAAAGTGAATACCACATTGACTGGGTCGTCGGCTCGGGCAATCACGCCAGCGGATATCTAGTGGATGTCGGCGGCCATCTTTTTCAATCCCCCGTCGCGTATTACAAAAGCCGCCAAGCCTATGATCTCGCGCCCGGCTTCGAAAATCAGCCCGACCCCGATTTCACCCGCCCCATCCGCGAGGAATGCGTACTTTGCCATTCCGGCACCGCACTGCACGTCAGCGATACGTTGAACGAATACCGCTCACCGGTATTTCCTGCGTCGGAGGAAGCGATCACCTGCGAGCGCTGCCACGGTCCCGCGGAAAAACATCTCGCCGATCCGCGCGGCGGCAATATCGTAAATCCCGCGAGGCTCGAGCCAGCGGCGCGCGACAGCATCTGCGAGCAATGCCATCTCTTCGGAGTTGCGCGCGTCCCCAATCCCGGAAAGCAGCTCAGCGATTTCCTACCGGGCGAGCGCACCGAGGACGTCTTCACGACTTATCATGACGCGAATCCCACCGGCGCGTTTAAAGTCATCAGCCACGTGGAGCAACTCGCGCTCAGCGCCTGCGCGCGCAACAGCAACGGGCGCTTGTGGTGCGGCACGTGCCATGATCCGCACCATAAACCAAACGACGGGCCGCTTGAGGCCGTCGCTTATTATCGCTCGGTCTGCCTGACGTGCCATGCCGCAAAATTCCCCACCGTCAGCGCGCATCCCGCGAAGGACAGCAATTGCCTCTCCTGCCACATGCCGCGTCGCGACGCGAAAGACGGCGGCCACTCCGCTTTCACCGACCACAGAATTCAGCGCCGCCCCGAGTCGCTGCCCGATGCGCCCGCCGATAGCGGCATAGCCGCCTGGCGCGAGCCCTCGCCTGATCTGCAAGCACGCAATCTCGGCATCGCTTATATCGACGCCGGCACGCAGCGCAAATCTTCGCCATTCATCGTGCAGGGCTATCGCACGCTCACTGAAGTCCAAGCGCAATTCTCGAACGACAGCGATTTTTTCAAATGGATCGGCGAAGCCCTGCTACTCGCGCAACAAAACGCCGAAGCCAAAATCGCGTTGGAACGGGCGCTCGAGCTCGATCCCAATTCCCCGCTCGCCGAAGCCAGCGCCGCTTCGCCTTACGTCGCGTCAGGCGACGCTTCTCCCGCTATCGCACATCTGGAGCGCGCCCTCAGGCTCGATCCTTTATATCTGCCCGCAGCAAGCACGCTGATGAGCCTGTATCAAAAAGAAGGCGACACCGCGAAAGCCGACGCACTGGCCGGAAACATCAAAGCCGCGATGGACGAAACACCCGCTGCGGATCGAGCTGCGCAGCAAGCGTCGAGCGGCGAGGCGGGAAAAGCTGCCGAGCAGGTGTATAAAAATATCGAGGTTCTCAAAGGCGTTCCCGCCGGCCAGGTGATTCCCGCCATGCAATTCATCACCGCATCGCTAGGCGTGCAATGCACGTTCTGCCACGTAGAAGATCATTTCGAGAAAGACGACAAAAAAACCAAGCAAGTCGCGCGCGAAATGATGCAAATGACGTTCGCGCTCAACAAAAATAGTTTCGAGGACCATCGCGAAGTGACCTGCTACTCCTGCCATCGCGGCGCGCCGAATCCGCTGACGATTCCAGTTGTCGGCGGTGAATCCCAGCCGAATGCCGCCGCCGCCAACATCGCCGCACCGGCGAAGCTTGCAGCGAACATGCCCACCTTAACCCAGCTGCTCGACAACTATGTCCACGCGCTCGGCGGTACCTCAGCCATCGAAAAAATCACTACCCTGGTGGAGAAGGGCTCCACAACTTTCCACGGCCAAACGCAACTCGTCGAAATTCTCACGCAAGCTCCGGACAAGCAGTCGATCCTCCGTCACATGTCCGGCGGCGAAAGCGTCGTCACCACTTTCGACGGCCAATCCGGCTGGTCCAGCGTGCCCGGCCACGCGCCGCGCGAAATGCACGACGCCGATATCGCCGCCGCGCGCATGGACGCCGATCTGCAATTCCCCCTGCACATCCAGCAGATCTTCCCCCAGCTGCGCCTGGAATATCCCGAAAAGATCGCGGACCGCGACGTCTATCTGCTCCTGGCCATCCGCGAAGGCCAGCCCCCGGTAAAATTATATTTCGACAAGCAATCCGGCCTGCTAGTCCGCATGATTCGCTACGCCGAAACCCCGCTCGGTCGCAATCCGACCCAAATTGACTACGCCGACTATCGCGAGGTAGATGGCGTGCAAATCCCTTTCCGCGTCACCACGTCTCAACCCGGAAACACGTCAACATTCCAATTCGACGAGGTCCACCAAAACGTCCCGATCGACCCCGCCAATTTCGCCAAGCCGAAACCGGCGCCTGCCGGCAAACAATCCGAGCACCCAATCTCAGGCCCGTGATGCGTTTGATGGAAGCGGAACCGCGCGGACCGGTTACGACGGGTTTCGTTTCACACGTGCTGGAGGTGTGTATCTCGGAACCGCGTGGGATATTTCAGACCAAAGCCCAGCATGCGGTCCATGCCAATGTGTGCCAGCCAGATTAGGGCGTAAGGCTCAAGAGCGGGAAGCGGAGCCACGATCGCGACGCCCAACAACAAAATCGGCACGGCCGAAGTGTGCACTAGGTTATAGGCGCCCGAACCTATCTTGGGATTCGCCAGATAACCCAGCATGAACAGATCAGGCGTGAGCAGTAGCAGCGCAAACAGCCACCAATGGAAATGTCCCGCGCGATACAAAATGAGCGCCAGGGCGAAAATACCGGCCCCTTCCAGATGCAGCAGCCAGCGGGGTCTCGTCAGCATGGGGCTTGAACTCCTCAGATATTTGGAACATAAGAATCAACAACGCTTCTTCGCAAGGCTTGCGCACGACAATCTCACCTTGGGAAAACCTCGAACGCGAATCAAAATTGCTCCACCAGCGATAATACCTCGGTCGATAATTAGAGTTTCTCACCCGCTCCGAAGTAGGCACCAGGCGTCGTCCCAAAAGTTTTCCTGAACATGAAAATAAACGCGCTTGGCGTGCTGTAGCCAGCCTCCATCGCCGCGTGCGTGATCTTTGCGCCCTCCGCCAGCAGCCGCATCGCCTGCATCAGACGCAACTGCTGCCGCCACTTGCCAAAAGTCATTCCCGTTTCCCCCAGGAACCGCCGCTCGATCGTGCGCCGACCCGCGCCAGCAACTTTGCATACCTGCCCAAGCGTTCGCTGCTCCCCCGGATGCGCGAGCAGCACAGCGGCCACTCGCAGCGCTCGCGCGTCCGTCGGGTTTGGCAGCTGCAGCGAAACCGTCTCGATGGCTTCGAGATGGTCCACGATCAAATCAATCACATGCCGCTGCCGCTCCTTGCGCACGTTGAGTGTCGCCAGCGCGCACGCGTGCAGAATTAATTCTCTCAACAGCGGAGGCACGTTCACCACGCAGCAACTCCGCGGCAAAGTCCTCGCCAAGCGCGGCCGCAAATAAAGTGTTCGCATCGAAACAGTGCCGGACATCGTGATGCTATGCGGCACGGTCGCCGGAATCCACACCGCGCGGTGCGTCGGCACCACCCACGTGCCAACGCCCGTGCGCACCGTCATCACGCCGCGCGACGCATACACCAATTGGTCGCGATCGTGAAAATGCAGGGGGATTACGTGCCCTGCCGGGTAGTCGCGGCTCAGCGTTGTAACCTGCGCCTTCCCTGGGCCGCCGGGATCGAACTTCGCGCTTTGTCTATTTCGCGACATTCATTGTCACAATATCGAAAGAACGTAATCCCGGCAATCGCTATTCTCTCCTCGCGCCACCAAGGGATCGCGCAATGAACCGCATTCATCATTGGTACTGCCAATCAGCAAATTGGAAACGCAGAGTCGAATCCGAACTCATGCCTTGGGCGCTGCGTGGCGCTGTCCTGCACGGGCCGGCCCTGGAAATCGGCCCCGGACCAGGCATCACCACAAATTACCTCCGCACGCGAGTTCCCTCGCTCACGGCCCTGGAAAACGATCCCAGCCTCGCAAAAAAGTTAGCCGCGCGATTCCGCAACGCGAATTTGCAAGTGATCGAAGGTGACGCCGCGTCGATGCCCTTTGAAACCGGCGCGTTCCGCACGGTCTTTTGTTTCACGATGCTGCACCACGTGCCCTCTGCATCGCTGCAGGACCGCGTGCTCGCCGAAGCTCATCGCGTCCTGGCTCCCGGCGGCACGTTCCTGGGAACGGACAGCCGCACAAGCTTGCGCATGAAGCTTTTCCACTGCTTCGACACCATGGTGATCGTGGATCCGATCACGTTCCCGCAGCGTCTTCATCGGGCCGGCTTCACGAATGAACAGATTGAGCTTTCCGACGGCGCGTTCCGTTTCCGCGCCACATGCTCGCAGAAGTTGTACTGAGCGGCGAATGCCGCAAGGAGTCGCATCATGAATATGAAAATGGCGGTACGCAGTTCACATCGGCGGTTGATTCCGATCGTTCTCACGATTGCATGCTGCTGTCTCGTCGCTCCGCATGCAGCCCGAGCGCAGGATCCAGGCGCGTGCTCCGCAAACCCGGAAAACCGTCAGCTGGACTTCTGGCTCGGCGATTGGACTGTCAGTTATCCTGGAATGTCCGCCACCTCCAGCAGCAAAGTCCATCTCTCGCTGGATAAATGCCTCGTCGTCGAAAGCTGGCTTGGCGGCAAAGGCCACACGGGCGAAAACATGTTCGCCTACAGCTCGGACGACAAAAGCTGGCACGGCATGTTTGCGGACAATGAAGGCCGCGTGCACATCTTCGAAGGAAAAGTCGCGCAAGGCTCCGCCGAGTTCGCCGGTCCCAGCCGCGGCCCGAACGGCGAAGCGGTCCTCAACCGCGTCAAGATCGTCCGCGTCAGCGACAACGACGTGAAGCAAACCTGGGAAAAATCAGGCGACAACGGCGCCACCTGGTCAATGGAATTTCAAGGCGACTACGCGCGCAAACAGCCCTGATCCATTAGCTCGCGCTGCACAAACCACCGTGCCGCGGCAGCGCGGGAGTTCAGCGCAACTCCGCAGCACGAGCCGGTGCGCATCTCACCGTGCCGGCTCGAATTTTCTTCCCGCGAGCCCACACTCACGCGACTCCCCATCCGCCCGACTTGCACACCGCGCTCCGAATCGAGTACAACACTTGCAGATGAATGCGGAGATCATTGCCGTCGGTTCCGAGCTGCTCACTCCCTATCGCCTCGATACCAATTCTCTTTGGCTCACCGACGAACTCAACAAAATCGGCATCCGCGTCATCCATAAAGCCGTCGTCGGCGATTCGCCCGGCGAGATGCGCTCCTCGTTTCGCCACGCCCTCGATCGCGCCGATTTGATCATCGCCAGCGGCGGCCTCGGTCCCACCGATGACGACCGCACGCGCGAAACCGTCGCGGACCTTCTCGGCCGCAAGCTGCAAATGAACGAAGCCATCGTGCGCGAGATCCAGGAACGATTCCGCCGTTTCGCGCGCACCATGCCCGAAATAAATAAACGCCAGGCCATGGTCCCCGAAGGCGCGACAGTTTTGCCGAACCCCCGCGGCACCGCCCCGGCGCTGTGGCTGGAAGCCGATGGGCACATCATCGTGCTGCTCCCCGGCGTGCCGCACGAACTTAAATCCATTTTCGAGACCGAAGTCCGCCCGCGCCTCGCGAAAATTTCCGGAGACGAGCGCCTCTTCACCCGCGACCTGCGTACCACCGGCTTGGGCGAATCCGACGTCGAGACGCGCGTCCGCCCGCTCTATCAGCTTTATCCCGATACTGAGACCACGATCCTCGCCTCGCCCACAGGCACGCAATTACATCCCCGCACCTGGTCGCGCGACGCATCGAAAGCCGAAAAACTCCTCGACGAGATCACCGACCGTATGGCTCTCGCCCTCGGCGAACATCTCTATTCCACCAAGGGTGAATCGCTCGAAGAGGTTGTCGCGCGCATCCTCAACGAAAATCGCGCCACGATAGCGGTCGCCGAAAGCTGCACGGGCGGCATGCTCGCCGAACGTCTCACGAACGTGCCCGGCAGCTCCTCTTATTTTCTAGGCGGCGTAATCTGCTACAGCAACGAGCTGAAAACTTCGCTGGTAGGCGTTCCGCAAAGCTTGATCGAAGCGAAAGGCGCGGTCAGTTCCGAAGTCGCGCTCGCACTCGCCGACGGCATCCGCAGGCGCACCGGCGCCACGCTCGGCGTCGGCGTCACTGGCGTCGCCGGCCCCGGCGGCGGCACACCCGAAAAGCCGGTGGGTCTGGTGCACATCGGTCTCGCTGACGAGCACGGCCCACGCGAACGCGCCTATCGTTTTCCCGGCGATCGCGAACGCATTCGCCAATTCGCATCGCAATCCGCGCTAGACGCCGTGCGCCGCTACTATCTTTTTCCCGCTGCCCCGAGAGCCTGACCCAGAGCCATGCGCCTATTCGTCGCCTTCGACTTGCCCAGCGCGGTGCGCAACGCCCTCGCCACTCTCGGCCAGCGCTTGAAACCGGAATGCCGCGCCGCGCGCTGGGTGCGCCCGGAATCCCTGCACGTCACTCTGAAATTTTTGGGTGAGACCGATCCGCAAAAGGTTCCGGAGATCCGCGCAGCGCTCGCGCCGGTTCGCTCCGCCGAACCGGTCGCTATGGAATTCCGCGTCCTCGGCTTTTTCCCCAACGAATTCAAGCCACGCGTGCTCTGGTGCGGCGTGCAAGCCACGCCCAATCTTGCCGAACTCGCCGCCGCCGTCGAGCAGGCGCTCGAACCGCTCGGCTTCGCCCGCGAGACGCGTACGTTCTCTCCGCATCTCACTCTCGCGCGCCTCGAACCCGGCGACGCCCTGGAAAATCTCGCTCGTGCGGCCGACGCGCTGAAGTCATATGATTTCGGCTCAGCGCGCGAATCTGAATTTCATCTATTCGAAAGCGTGCTAAAACCATCGGGCGCGCAATACAGCAAGCTCGCCGCATTTCGGTTCGTGGAAGGCGCGAATTGAACGCAATTTTTCTCGGCACTGCGTGGCTGATCCCGGTGGTCGCATATCTACTCGGCTCAATTCCCTTCGGATTGCTCATCGTGAAAGCGCAGGGCGGCCCCGACATCCGCGAAATCGGCAGCGGCAATATCGGCGCCGCCAACGTCACCCGCGAAGCCGGAAGAGTTGCCGGTATTCTCACGCTGCTGCTCGACGCAGGTAAAGGCTACCTCGCAGTCTGGCTGGCGGCGCATTACACCAGCGGCAATATTCGCTGGATGATGGTCGCAGCAGTCAGCGCCGTCGTCGGCCACATGTTTCCGATATGGCTCGGCTTCAAAGGCGGCAAAGGAGTCGCCACCGGCCTCGGCGTCTTCCTGCCGATCTGCTGGCAAGCGGTCGCCGCCGGAATCGTCCTGTGGTTGCTGGTGGTAATTTTCTGGCGCTACTCATCGCTGGGCTCGATTTCCGCCGCCGTGGCGCTGCCGCTTTTTGTTTACCTGCTCTACGCGCCCGGTCACGCGCCCCCGGAATTCGTCACTTTCGGCACGGTCGTGATCTCCGTGCTTGTCCTCATCAAACATCGCCCCAATATTGCGCGCCTGGTCGCTGGAGAAGAACCCCGCCTGAATTTAGCCAAGAAAAACGACGATTAAGCTGCGAGGCGAGCGTGACTGCCATCGTAATCGGGAGTCTGTAGGGGCGGGTCCTAGACCGGCGCCTGCCGGACCATGCCCGCCTACTCCCCGTAACCCCCAGTCTCTCTGTATCTTATTCGCCAACCCCAGTACTATGGTCCCGTTGTATCGCGCCTTCCACTTCGCTAGCATTTCACTGAAGAGATTCTTGTGCCCATCGAAGCCCTCAAGCAGCAGACGACCCGGCGCCTGCGCATCCTCTGGATTGTGCTGGGTGCCCTTCTGTTCGTAAGCATCACGCCTCTATGGCTTTACCACCGCCAGGTCTTGCGTCTTAGCGAAGAAAAGCTGCAGGACACCGAGCGCGTCCAGCAATCCGAAATCACCCGTTCGCTCGCCAGCGAAACCTTGCAGTTCGAACAAAACCTGCGCGAACAGCTACTCAGCCAGCGCCAGGTTCTCTCGCTCACCGGCTGGATCGAAAATGTGGACGATCCCGCGCATGCCCCGCAGCTCGCGCGCCTGCTGCAAAGCTTCGTCGAAAATAATCAGAACATTCTCTACGTCACCGCCGTCAACAAACTCGCCAAAGGCCAATCCGCCGGCAGCTTCAATGCCGACCAGGACCCTTTCGTCAGTGGCGCGCTCAAACGCGCTTTCACTGCCAGCATTCAGGGACTTCCTTCCGTCAGCGAATCCTTCGCCCTCGGAAAGGACAATCGCCCCGCGCAGGTCGTTTCCGTTCCGCTCTCGTTGAACGGCCAATTTACCGGCATGATCGCCTCGGTCGTTTCCATTGACCCGCTTCTGGAACGCATCCGCGACGCCAGCGTGCGCGAACGCACCGTATTCATTGTGGATGGACACGGCCACATTGTCGCGCACCCCGATTCCTCCGAAGTCGTGCCCGGCCGCGACGTCACCTCCACCTCGCCGATCGTCAGCCACTTGAAGGAACTGCCGCAGGACTTGCGCGCCACCGAAACCATGCATTTCGTCGAACAGGACAAGAACAATAAGTCCGTCGAAATGATCGGAACCTACAGCACCATCCCGGAATATCGGTGGACCGTGATCGCCGAACGCAGCCTCGATAGCGCGCGCATTGACGCCGGTGTGAAAGAACTCACCGCGCAAGCGCTCAGCTTCGTCGTAGGCGTCACCATGGTCGCGCTGATCTTCGGCTATCTTTTCGCGCTTGGCATCACGCGTCCGATTCGCGGTCTCGTCGAATCCGTACGCGCCATCAGCCGCGCCGAATTTCATGAACGCGTGCGCGTCGAAGGCGCTGCCGAAATCAGCGAGTTGGCCGAAACTTTTAATCACATGGCGGGAGACATCGAAGAGTATGTCGAGCGCCTCAAGCAGGCCGCCGCCGAAAATCGCGAGCTGTTCCTCGGTTCCATCCGCATGCTCGCAGCCGCCATCGACGAAAAGGATCCCTACACTCGTGGTCACTCCGGCCGCGTCGCCAAATATTCCATCATCATTGCCGAGTACATGGGCCTCGAGTCCGAAGAAATCGACCGCCTGCGCATTTCCGCGCTGCTGCACGACGTAGGCAAAATCGGCGTGGATGATCGCGTCCTGAAAAAGCCCGGCAAGTTGACCGACGAAGAATTCGATCTTATGAAGCAGCATCCCACCAAGGGCGCCAATATCATGCGCCCGGTTGCCCAGTTGAAGGACATGCTCCCCGGCATCGAATTGCACCACGAGCGCATGGACGGCGCAGGATATCCCTACGGCCTCACCGGCGATCAGATTCCGATGATGGCACGCATCATCGCCGTCGCCGATACCTTCGACGCCATCACCACCAATCGTCCCTATCAATCCGCCATGGACCTGGAATTTGCCCTGGGCCGCATTCGTTCCCTCGCAATTTCCAAGTTCGATCCCAAGGTAGTGGCCGCCCTCGACGCCGCCATAGCCTCCGGCCGCCTCCGCCTAAGCGCCGCCCTCGTCGAAGTCTAGTCACCTACCCTGTCCTCAAGCTCCGACGAAACGGGCATCCTTCTTGTGCATAGAGTAGAATGCAAAATCTCGCGGATCATCGGGACCGCTGCGGTGAGGAACAAACCATGCCGTTGGAGCGAAGGCGTTTCCTATCGACGATCCTCCTGCCTCTGGCCATTCTCGCTTCCTCGGTCAGTTGCAGGAACCAATTCCGGCCGACGCCCGTACAATTCCCATTTGCTTATGTCGAAGAGGCCTGCGGACCGACCGATGGCGTAGCCTTCGAGTTTTTCTTCACCCAAAAGGAGGCCCAGTCCGGAAAATTCGAGGAACCCTACATCTTGATCGAAGTTGACGAAAATCTGCCCAAGTCTCTGCCGCAGGACTATTCGATAACCTCAGGACGAAGCGACGTATTCGAGTCGCGCTGCGCGAGCCATGGGCAATGTGAAAGCGTGGCTTCCGGCACTTTGCACCTCGCCAAGTTTAGCCGCAACAGCGGCGCCTCTGGTGCGTACGATCTGCATTTCAAAGGCGGAAACGCCCAAAAGGCCAGCTTCGACGGCAAATGGTGCTTCACCGCCCTTCTTTGTGGTTAGCCGAGGCTGCTCTCTGATCCGACCGGCAGGCGCACGTTCAAGCCATCCCCTTTGCTACAATCTCTAGGTCGAATCCCGAACCCATGATCTCTCTCTTCGGACCACCAGAGCCCACACTCCTCGAACGCCTCAAAGATTCCGTCAGCAAAACTCGCACGGAATTATCCGCTCGCGTCGAACAATTGCTCACGGGCGACCGGCCCGTCGATCCCGAGCTGCTGAAGCAGCTCGAATCCGCGCTGCTCAGCGCTGACCTCGGCGTGCGCACAACGAAAGAAGTTTTAACCGCTCTGCGCCAGCAGGTGAACGAACACAAACTGGTAGAACCCGGCGCGCTGAAACGCGAGCTGAAAAACCAAATCATGAAAATTCTCACCGCGCCGGCAGCCACTCAACCCAACGCAGACGGCAAACCTGCCGACGAACCTCGCGTCCTTTTCGTCGTCGGCGTCAACGGCACCGGCAAAACCACCACCATCGGCAAACTCACCAGCCGCCTGAAAAAAGAAGGCGCGACGGTGGTGCTCTGCGCCGCCGACACATTCCGCGCCGCCGCCATCGAACAACTCGAAATCTGGGCGCGCCGCTCCGGCGTCGAAATGATCAAACAGAAACCCGGCGCCGATCCCTCTGCGGTAGTTTTCGACGCGCTCACCGCCGCGCGCGCTCGCAAAGCCGACGTCGTCATCGTGGACACCGCCGGGCGCCTGCACACGAAATCCAATCTCATGGCCGAGCTGGACAAAATGAAGCGCACTGCCGCCAAAGTGATCCCCGGCGCGCCACACGATGTGCTGCTGGTCCTCGACGCCACCACCGGCCAGAACGGCCTCAATCAGGCCCGCGAATTCTGGAGCCACGCCGGAGTCACCGGCATCGTGCTCAGCAAACTAGACGGCACCGCCAAAGGCGGCATCGTCGTAGCCATCGCCCGCGAACTGAATCTGCCGATCCGCTTCGTGGGCACAGGCGAAAAAATCGACGATCTGGTCCCATTCGACGCCCAAACTTATGTCAACTCTCTATTCGATTAGATTTCGTAGCGCCGGCTTGCCCCGAGGCACGAAGGGCGTCCCGCCGGCTCTTTTCGGTGTTGAAGCTGAACCGCATCACCAACCAAGATGACCGACGTGAAAACAACCGCCGCCGACGAAAAATGGATGGCCCGGGCGCTCGCGCTGGCAGCTCGTGGCGCGGCCCTAGCCCATCCAAATCCAATCGTCGGCGCGGTCCTCGTAAAAAATGGCAAAATCGTGAGCGAAGGCTTCCACGACTACGACCGCCGCGACCACGCCGAAATCGTCGCGCTAAAACAAGCCGGGAAAAACGCCAGAGGCGCCACGCTCTACGTAACGCTCGAACCCTGCTGCACCACCGGCCGCACCGGCCCCTGCACAAAAGCCATCATCGCCGCGAAAATAAAAAAAGTGGTAGCCGCGATGCGCGACCCCAATCCCGCCGTTTCCGGCAAGGGCCTCGCTGACCTTCGCCGCGCCGGAATCCAGGTAGTCAGTGGCGTCCTGGAAAAACAAGCCCAGCACCTCAACGAAGATTTTGCCCGCTGGATTCAAACCAAGCTCCCGCTCGTAACCTTGAAAACTGCTCTCACCCTCGACGGCCAGATCGCGCAAAAAGCCGGCAGCGTCACATGGATCACCAGCCAGCAATCGCGCGACGCCGTCCAGCGCCTCCGCCACGAAGCCGACGCGCTCCTCACCGCTATCGGCACAGTCCTCGCCGATAATCCGCGCATGAGCGACCGCACCGGCGAGCCGCGCCGCCGCCCGCTCCTCCGCGCCGTAGTCGATTCGCGCCTGCGCACGCCGTTGCGCTCGCATCTGGTGCAGTCTGCGCAGCACGACGTAATCATCTACACGACGCAATCGCCTGATTCACCGAAGGCTCGCGCCTTGATCCGCGCCGGAGTCGAAGTTTTTCGCGTTCCCGCGCGCCAAGGCCACGCAGACCTAGGCGCTGTGATCCACGACCTAGGCCGCCGCCAAATCCTCAGCGTTCTGTTAGAAGCGGGCGCCGAGCTGAACGGCGCAGCCCTCGAAGCCGGCATTGTGGACAAAATGATTCTCTTCTATGCTCCCAAAATCATGGGCACAGGCGGCGTCCCAATGGCCAGCATCCCGTCGCGCTGGTTCGCAAAATCCCCAGCGCTGCAAAACCTAACAGTCAAAACCTGCGGTCCCGACTTCGTAGTCCAAGGATATTTTCGCGATGTGTTCAAGCAGCGAACGTAGGATAGGCAATCTTGCCTGTCCACCCAAGCAGGCCACACCGAAACTGATCACAGGAACAAACGACAAATGTTCACAGGCATCACCGAACAAGTAGGCAAAATCCAATCCCTAGAACACGCGCAAGACGGCGGCCGCCTCCGCGTCAGCTTTTCCGCCGCACCAGCCGCCGATGCCCCCGCAGCTGCCGCCACAATCGCGGCCTCCACCAAACTTGGCGACAGCATCTCCGTAAACGGCTGCTGCCTAACCGTAGTCGAATTCACCGCACACCACTTCACCGCCGATCTCTCCGGCGAAACTCTCCGCCGCACCAATTTCGGCGAAAAAAAACCCGGCGACCTTGTCAATCTCGAACGCCCGCTAGCAGCCGGCGCCCGCCTCGGCGGCCACTTCATGCAAGGCCACGTGGACGGCATCGGCCGCGTCACCCGCCTCACCCCCGAAGGCGAAAATTGGTGGCTCTCCGTTCGCGTCCCTCAAGATCTCCGCCGCTACGTCACTGAAAAAGGCTCCATCGCGCTCGACGGCATCAGCCTCACCGTCGCCCGCTGGCACGACGGCATCGCGGACATCGCCATCATCCCCTTCACTTACGCGCACACCAACGTGCGCAGCATGTCCGTCAACGATGCCATCAACATCGAAACTGATATCCTCGCCAAATACGTCGAAAGCCTGCTGCACAACGTAGAATCTCAGCCGACAATCCATCTCACTGTAAAACACCTAGTCGAGGAAGGTTTCTGATGCGCGGTCACGGCACCAATCCGGATCATTATTCACGATGACGCCCGCACCCAACCACCGTAGGGGCGGGTCTCAGACCCGCCCGCTTGTCCGCGGGGGCATGCTCCAAACCGATGCGCCTCACGCCTCCAATGACTGACCGCAAAACCTACGACGTGGCCGTAATCGGCGCCGGCGTCTTCGGCGCATGGACCGCCTACCATCTCGCAAAATCTGGCGCCTCCGTCACGCTGCTCGACGCCTACGGCCCCGCCAATTCCCGCGCCAGTTCCGGCGGCGAATCGCGCATCATTCGCATGGGCTACGGGGCGGACGATATCTACACGAGATGGTCCCTGCGCGCGCTCCCGCGCTGGAAAGAAATCTTCGCTCAGACCGGCTGCCCCGAATTATTTCAGCCCACCGGTGTCCTGTGGATCGCGCACGATAAATATCCCTACGCGATGGACACGCTAACGGCTCTGCAAGATCACAAAGTTCCGCACGAGCGCCTCTCGCTACTCGGGCTGCGCAAGCACTACCCGCAAATCGCGTTCGACGACAACGCCTGGGGCATCCTCGAAACCGATAGCGGCGTCCTCATGGCCCGCCGCGCTGTGCAAACCCTCGTCGAAGAAGCCCAGAAAATCGGCGTGCAATATCGCGCCGCTGCTGCGCTGGCGCCCTTCGGCTCCGGCGGCCGCGTCGCTTCCATCATGACCACGCACGGTGAAAATATTTCCGCCGGCGCGTTCATCTATGCCTGCGGCCCCTGGCTCGCCACACTTTTCCCCGAGCTACTCGGCCCGCGCATCTTCGTCTCGCGCCAGGAAATTGTTTTTTTCGGAATCCCGCAAGGAGAAATTCAATTCGGGCAGAACGCTCTGCCCACATGGCTCTATCTGAAGGACGAGTTTTACGGCATGCCCGACCTGGAAAATCGCGGCCTGAAAGTTGCCGACGATCATCACGGCGCGCCGGTGGATCCCGACACGCAATCGCGCGTCGCCAGCGTAGCCTCCGTCGAATCCGCGCGCGAATTTGTCGCCCGCCGCTTCCCCGCCCTGAAGAACGCGCCCGTCGTCGAAACGCGCGTCTGCCAATACGAAAACACTTCCAACGGAGATTTTCTGATTGACCAGCACCCGGATTTCACAAATGTCTGGCTGGTAGGCGGCGGCTCCGGTCACGGCTTCAAACACGGCCCAGCGGTAGGAGAATACGTAGCAGCCCGCGTAGTGGGTTCCACCGCAACAGAAAACAAAATCGAACCCCGCTTCTCACTAGCCACAAAACAAACCGCGCAAAACCGCGAAATCCACTAAAAACATTGCTGGAGCTGGTGACGCGAACGTAGGGGCACGGCATGCCGTGCCCGCGCCTTTCGTAGCGCCGGCTTGCCCAGAGGCCCGTAGGGCGTCCCGCCGGCTCTCAGCAGTTGAATTCGAAGTCGAACCTGTAGCGGCTGCCTTCTCATATTTCGTTCGCCCTCAGCGAACGAAATATAGGCGGGCAGATTTTGACTTGCGCCGTGAAACTTCCGCAAAAACGCCGCCGAGCTTCAGCGCACCGCCCCCTCTTCCCGCGCCTTCTCGCGCGCTCCGCGATAAAAAAGCATCAACCCAAACAAAATCGCAAACACGCTCCCGCCAACCAATTTCCCCTCGAACGCCCACTTGTCGGTCGCTTCCGCCGGCGGGATCAACGACAACGCGATTCCTCCCATCACCACCGCCATTCCCAACATACTCGCAATCCACACGCCAACCGTCCCGCCGGGTATCAAAACCGAGTTCGCGCTCGTCCCGCGATCTTTGCGGTATGACAGCTTGATCGCCGCCGCATACATGTAAATCAGCGAAACGAAATACACGATCGTCGTAGCGTCCACCAGGATCTGATAAGCGCTATTGGCGGTCTCGTTGATCTGAATCAACAGCAGAATCACCCCAGAGATTCCCGCCTGCACCAAAATCGCCACGTGCGGCGTCTTCCATCGCGGATGAATTTTGCCGAACGCCGCGGGCAAGTAGCGGTCGATGCCCGCAACGAATGGCACTCGCGAAACACCCGCAACCGTGCTGCCCACTCCTCCCGCATTGCCCACCGACACCAGCACAGCCGCCAGCACTCCCACAAATCCAATCTTCAGCATCGTGGACCCCATGGTGATCGCCTGGAACACTCCGCTTTTCGGATCCACTTGCTCTGCCGGAACCAGCGACAGCAGCGCGAACGTCCCCACGATATAAATCACCGCAATCAGCGCTCCCGACGCAAAAATAGCGCGCGGATAAGTGCGCCGTGGATCGCGAATCTCTTCGCTCATCATGGCGGCCACCTCTAGACCCGTGAATGCAAAAGCGATCTGTGGCCAAAAATTCACGGTATCCCAATTCCAGCGGGGCATCATGTTGGCCCAGGTAAATTGCGTCACAGATCCGTGCGCGCGCCACAAAACGGCCGCCACTGCCGCCAGCATCAATAGCGGCAGATACGTCGAAACGCCGCCGGCATTTTGCAGCCACTTCCCGATGTTCAGTCCGACCAGGTTCAGTCCCACCGCCACGAACAGCAGTACGAATGAGCCGGCCAGCAGAAACGCCCGGTTCTGCGCCAGTTCTAGGCCGCGCGGTCCAATCACGTATGCGCCCATGGCCGCGCTGGCCAGCAGCAGCGCCGGAAAATAAAATATCGTATAGATCCAGTAAGTCCATCCGGCCATGAATCCGTGAAAATCCCCGAAGGCTTCCTTTGACCAGGCATACAATCCACCCTCCTCTGGAAATCGGGAGGTCAGTTCTACGATCACCAGAGCCGTCGGTACAAAAAATCCCACGGCCGAGAGCGCCCACAGCGATATCGAGGAAGTTCCGTTGTGGCCCGCCGCCGCAATCCACCGCGGGCCCAGCACGGTGACGATGTTGAACAGCAGCACATCCCAGAAACCCATTACGCGTGGAAGCGACGGCTTGGTGGGGGAAGACGCCGGCGTGCTCACTCAGTGGCGTCCAAGGCGGGAATCAATTCATCCTGGGCGAGGAAATTTCGCAGAAACGGCTCCTTAGAATTTTCCATCTCCTGCCACGTGCCGAAAAATCCCACCCGCCCTTCCTGCAGGAAAAGAATGCGGTCCGCCAATTTTTTCGCCAGATGCGTGTCGTGCGTCACCACGATCGAAGTTTTGTGCAATTTCGCCTTCAATTTCGCGATCAGATCGCTGATATGCGCCGCCATCAACGGATCCACCATCGTAGTCGGTTCGTCATACAGAATCGCGTCCGGATCTTCCGCTAGCGCCCGCGCAATCGCCACCGCGCGTTTCGCTCCGGTGCTCAAATCCGACGGCAAACGATCCGCGAAGTCCGCCACTTCCAGGTCCGTCATCAATCCCTTCACCGTAGCGTCAATGTTCTCCGGCGCTTCCGGCTCGCTGCGGCTCTCCAGCGGAAACGCCACATTCTCCTCCACCGTCAGCGAATCAAACAGCGCGCCCGATTGAAACACCATCGTCACGCGACGCCGGATTTGCGAAAATTGCGCTTCCGTCCAATCCGTCACATCCTGCCCCGCCACGATAATTCGTCCCGAATCCGGCGCCAGAAATCCCAGCAGCAATTTCAACGACACCGATTTCCCTACGCCGCTGCGCCCCATAATCACAGCCGTCTCGCCCTGCTCCACAAAGAAGCTGACGTTCTTCAGGACGGCGTTATCGTCAAACGCCTTGCAAACATTTTTGAATTCGAAATAATGCTCGCTCATTTTTCCGGGCGCCCGCCGAATTTTCGCTTGGCCTCTTCGTAATCCGCCGGCGTGTTCACATTCTTGAATAGGAGCCCGTCGGAATCAAAGCCTTTCCATGCCGCTGGTTCTATCACTTCTACGCGCAATTCCGCCAGGCCATCGGTCACCTTGCGCACGCCCCGCTCCAGCGCCCGCCGCATCGCCTGCTCGGCGCCTTTGTGATACACCGCGCAAAGCGGCTCCGCGCCGCGCTTGTTCGCCGGCGCCAGATTCAACGGAACCACCGCTTCTGCATCGGAATCGCGCGCCCGCTGCAACAAATATTCCAGCCACTTGCGCGTCAAATACGGCAGATCGCACGCCACAATTAAATTCCACTCCGCGTCCGACGCACGCAAAGCCGTCGCTATCCCGCCCAGAGGCCCGCAACGGGGCCCATCATCCGCGATCGCCCGCAATCCCAACGCCCGATATTTTTCCGGCGTCCCCACCACCACAGCCGGCGCGCCCACCACCGATTCCACCAATCGCGCCGCCCGCACGATCATCGGCACGCCCGCAATTTCCAGCAACCCCTTATCCACACCCATCCGCGAACTTTCCCCGCCCGCCATAATAAATCCCGCAACTGATATGACGTCATTCATGCATGAAGTTTAATCGGAATGCCGGACCTGGTAGCGCGTGTCATCCCCAACCCTCGGCAGCGAGTGAGGGATCCGCTTTTCTGTCGCCACTCATCACTCGTCGCTGCTCTTTATTTTCCCGGCCTCTGAATCCCAAGTTCGCGCAGCTTCTCCTGCAAACTCTGTCGATGCAATCCGACCTCCGCCGCCGTCTGCGAGACGTTCCAGTGATGCTCTTCGAGCTTCCGCTTCAAGTAAACAATCTCAAACTGCCGCTTGGCCTCGCGAAAATCCGCTTCAGCTAAAAATGAATCGTCCCCAGTTTTCTTCGCCGCGCCTCCCGCGCCGCTGGAGCCGCGGTACTCGCGAATCTCCTGCGGCAAATCCGCCGACGTGATTTCATCGCCGTCGCACAGTACCAGCGTGCGCTCCAAAGCGTTGCGCAATTCCCGCACATTCCCCGGCCAATCGTAACGCCGCAGCAAACTCATCGCTTCCGGCGTCACATGCGCGCGATGCTTGTGCCGCGCGCCCAACTGCCCCAGAAACGCTTCCACCAGCATCGCCAAATCCTCCTTATGCGCGCGCAACGGTGGCAATTCCAACGTCACCACGCGCAGCCGATAATATAGATCCTCACGGAATCGTCCTGCCGCAATTTCGGCCGGTAAAACCCGGTGCGTCGCACTGATCACTCGCACGTCCACGTCAATCGAGTGCGTCCCGCCCAGCCGCTCGATTTTGCGATTCTCGAGAGCCCGCAGCACCTTCGCCTGCGTCACCGCATTCATGTCCCCAATCTCATCCAGAAAAATCGTTCCTCCCGACGCCAGCTCGAATTTCCCCTTGCGCTGCTGCGCCGCTCCGGTAAAGGCCCCTCGCTCATACCCAAATAATTCCGATTCGATCAAATTTTCCGGCAGCGCCGCGCAATTCACCGCCACAAATGCTCGGCCGCGCCGCGCCGACCGCTCGTGAATTTCCTGCGCCAGTAAATCCTTCCCCGTCCCGCTCTCTCCCAAAATCAAAACCGTCGCATCCGTAGCCGCCACCCGTTCGGCCATCTCAAAAACGCGCCGCATCGCTTCGGAAGCGCCGAGCAATCGTCCGAATTGTCCATCGGCAACCAACTCGCGCCGCAAACGCGCATTTTCTTCACTCAATTCCGAAAGCCGCAACAAATTTCCCACGCGCCTGCGCAGTTCCTCGATATCGAATCCCTTCACGATGTAATCCGCCGCCCCGCTCTGCAGCGTCTCCACCGCAGTCTTCGCCGTATCCAGAGCCGAGACCACAAGCACCGGCACCTCGTGCCCGTTCTCCCGCAACCATCGCAAAAACGAAAGCCCATCCTCCCCCGGCATCACCAAATCCAGCAGAATTAAGTCCGGCGCCGAAGCTGCCAACGCCTCGCGCGCCGCCGCAGCCGACCCCGCCTCGATCACCCTGTACTGTTTCTCAAGCGCCCGCCCCGTCCCATACCGCGCCGCGCTCTCGTCATCCACCAATAAAATTGTTCGCATGATTTATTTCGCGCCCTCTTCCGCCAGCGGCAACGTCAAATGAAACCGCGTCCCCTTCCCGTGCCGCAGCGGGCTCTCCACAGCCAACGTCCCGCCCAATTCCTCAATCCTCCGCGCGACAATCGAAAGCCCCAGCCCCGTCCCCGTCGCCTTCGTCGTAAAATACGGCTGAAATATTTTCGCGCGCAACTCCGGCGTAATTCCCGGACCGTCATCGTCCACCACGATGTCCAGCCGTCCGTCGTACCGCGAAACACTGATCCGCACCCGCCCGCCGTCTGGCTGCGCCTCCATCGCGTTCACAATCAAATTCGAAAGCACCTCGCTCAAAGCCTCTTCCGACGCCTGCGCGATGATCTCGTGCGTCGGCTTCTCAAATTCCAGCCGTACGTTGCGCCGCTCCGCGTCTCGCCCAAACAGCCACGCCGTCTGCGTCGCGACAGCCACCGCCGCCACGCGCTCGCCATGCACTGTCGGCTTCGCGTAGTGCAGCAGCTGCGTCAGTTTTGCGCTCATGCGATCAATTTCGCCCACAATTAATGTACAGTCGCGCCGCACATCCAGCGGCAAATCCGGATTCTCCAGCTGCACCTGCAGCACCGTTTTCATCGAGCTCAAAGGATTCCGCAAATTATGCGACACGCTCGCCGCCATCTGCCCCAGCACCGCCATCCGTTCGCGCTCCGCCAACTCGCGTTCCAGCCGCAACTTGTCTTCGATCAACCGCGCCAGGTCCATCATCCCGGGAAGTTGCTCCGCCAGAAATTCCAGCGCCGCCGTCGTCTCGCCCGTCAGATACGATCCGGTCGTCGCCGCTTCCAACACTCCGATCTCCTGCCCATCCTTCATCAATCGCATCTGCGCCGTGTGCCCCAACCCTCCGGGCGCTCGCAAAGCCTGCAACGCCGCATCACGCGGAATCGAAATTCGCACGGCAGCCAATCCAAATTCCTCGCGTATCCGTTGCTCCGACTCCGCGACCAGATGCGCCACCTTCCCCTGCCGCGCCTCCTGCTGCAGTTGCGACGTCAGCCTCTGCACCCGGTCCATCCGCTCCGCCAATTGCCGATGCAGCACCGGCCCAATCGCCCGCTCCAGCGGCTCAAAAAGAAAAATCAGGACAAACAGCAACACGCTCGCCGTAGCCTCCGGCGGCAAAACAGGCTCCAGCCATCCGCTCACTCGCCGCACCAGCGCCAAATACAGCAACGCCAAAAAAGTAGCCGGCAGCGCATACATCAAATTCCTCTGCGCCCCAAACTCCAGAAAATTCCGCCGGATGGCGTAATAGAGTAGAAGCGCCCCCGGCAGCACACACAGAAAAATGATTGCTGTATCGACGACCTCCCCCGTCAGCGGAGGTATGGTCGGGAATCCTTCTCGAAGTGCGAGCGCTGCGAATATCAAAACCGAGAACGCGCCTAGCCAGATAAAGAATCTGCGTTCGCGTGGCTCTTGCGAAGATTTCGCAATCGAAAGTTCGATAGCGATGCAACCGAGCAGTGCCACGGCGGGAGGGAACAGGCCGGAACCTTTTCGCTCAAGCCACCACAAAACTGACTGTAGAAAAGTGGATTGTCCATTGCGCCGCATGGATGCGAAAACAAGTGCAGGAACAACAGGTAGCGCATACAGCAGCCACACGGCGCGGCCAAAAAATCGCGAGAATGCCCGACCCTGAACAGTCGGAAGATATTCGAGGTGGACGTGGAGCAGAAGAGCCGGCAAGAAAGCCAATCCGAGAACATGGAGTACCCAACAGAAGAGCCGAGTTGGGTACGGTAGCGAACCGTACTGCATCAACGCGTTGATTTCGAGAAGCCCCCCCGCATAGATCAGGAACAGAGAGAGGATCAAGAAGAACAGCAACCGCTCAAACAATCGCGGCCGCCGGTGCCCCAAAATCAACGCCAGCAAAAACAAATAAATCAGTGTCCCAGCGGTTAAACTGATGAGTCGGATATAGAACAGTGATGGCACCGGCGTCAGTGCCGGGATTCTAGCCCTCAGCAGCTCACAAGGCAAGAATCAAGTGCCAGAAAAATCTGGCGGCATCCAAGTAGCTGAAAATAAGCATTATAAATGATCAATACGCGATCATATGTGAGCCTCGAATTATCACATTCCTGCTTGACTCCCCTCCTCTCGGTTGCTATATTAGCACTCGCCAATGAGGAGTGCTAAACGGTCTCCTGACCGCCGTAACCCCTCACGGCAAGTCACCAAACAATTGGAGGAATTTCACAAATGGCAGTCAATATCACGCCCCTACACGACCGCGTGTTAGTGCGGCGCCTGGAAGAGAAGGAATCCATCAAGGGTGGCATCATCATCCCGGATTCCGCAAAAGAGAAACCACAGGAGGGTGAAGTCATCGCCGTCGGCTCTGGCCGCCGCGAAAAAGGTGAACTGATCCCCCTCGACGTAAAAGCCGGTGACCGCATCCTGTTCGGCAAGTACAGCGGCAACGACATCACCATTGACGGCGAGGAATACATGATCATGAAGGAAGACGAGATTCTCGCAAAGCTCGGCCCCGCTGCCAAAGCAGCCGGCAAGAAGTAACTCGATCTAAACGCAACTCCCGGACGCGGCCTAAGCCACGCACCGGATAACCAACTCGCAATACAAAAATAGGAGAAATACATCATGGCAAAGCAAATCGTGACTGGTGAAAATTCTCGCCAGGCGATCCTGCGCGGCGTCAATCAGCTCGCCGACGCAGTTAAAATCACCCTCGGCCCCAAGGGCCGCAATGCGGTGATCGAAAAGAAGTTCGGCTCGCCGATCATCACCAAGGACGGCGTCACCGTCGCCAAGGAAATCGAGCTGCAGGATCCGCTCGAGAACATGGGCGCGCAAATGGTTCGTGAAGTGGCGTCCAAGACTTCCGACGTAGCCGGCGACGGCACCACCACCGCCACCGTGCTGGCCCAGGCCATCTTCCGCGAAGGCGTGAAGGCGGTTGCAGCCGGTGCCAGCCCCACGGCTCTGAAGCGCGGCATCGAAAAGGCTGTCGAAGTGGCCGTCGAGGAAGTTCGCCGTCTGCATAAGGACGTGAAGGGCGACATGATCGCCCAGGTCGGCACCATCAGCGCGAACAACGACAAGCACATCGGCGACATCATTGCCGGTGCGATGAAGAAAGTCGGCAAGGACGGCGTCATCACCGTGGAAGAATCCAAGACCATGGAAACGTCGCTCGAGGTCGTCGAAGGCATGCAGTTCGACCGCGGCTACCTCTCGCCCTATTTCGTCACCGACCCCGAACGCATGGAATGCGCGATGGAAGACGTCCGCATCCTGATCCACGAAAAGAAAATCTCCTCGATGAAGGACTTGCTGCCCCTTCTCGAGCAGATCGCCAAGCAGGGCAAGCCGCTTTTGATCATTGCTGAAGACGTCGAAGGTGAAGCTCTCGCCACTCTCGTCGTCAACAAGCTCCGCGGCACCTTGCAGTGCGCTGCCGTGAAGGCTCCTGGCTTCGGAGATCGCCGCAAGGCCATGCTCGAAGACATCGCCACACTCACCGGCGGCAAGGCCATCACCGAAGATCTCGGCATCAAGCTCGAGAACGTGAAGCCCGAAGATCTCGGCCGCGCCAAGAAGATCACCATTGATAAGGACAACACCACCATCGTCGAAGGCGGCGGCAAGGCTTCGGAAATCGAAGGCCGCGTCCGTCAAATTCGCGCGCAGGTCGAAGACACCACCTCTGACTACGACAAGGAAAAGCTGCAGGAACGTCTGGCGAAACTCGTCGGCGGCGTTGCCGTAATTAAAGTCGGCGCTGCTACGGAAACCGAGCTGAAGGAAAAGAAGGCTCGCGTCGAAGACGCCATGCACGCAACCCGCGCGGCAGTCGAGGAAGGTATCGTTCCCGGCGGCGGTGTGGCCTTGATCCGCTGCATCCCGGCTCTCGATAAGCTCAAGCTGCATGATGACGATGCCATCGGCGTCAACATCGTGAAGCGCGCCCTCGAAGAGCCTCTCCGTCAGATTGTCCACAATGCCGGCGACGAAGGTGCCGTCATTCTGGGCAAAATCCGCGAGTCCAAGGACGAGAACTTTGGCTACAACGCGGACACCGGCGAGTACGGCGACCTGGTCAAGGCAGGCGTGATTGACCCGGCCAAAGTTACTCGTCTCGCTCTGCAGAACGCCGCTTCCATCGCGGGCCTCATGCTCACCACCGAAGCTCTGGTGGCCGACATCAAGGAACCGAAGGAAGCCGGCGCAGCTCACGGCGGCGGCGCCCCTGGCGCCGGCGGCATGGGCGGCATGTACTAAATCGCAGCTCGCAGCCTCGGCTCGAGCCGCATCTCAACTCGACCGAGATTCCGAACCCGCGGTAGCGGGTGAGGACGCTGCACTCAGCAACGCAACAGCAAGCACGAAAAAGGGCGCCTCGGTCCAAAAACCGAAGCGCCCTTTTTCTTTGCGCAGCCACGCCGAAACTTCGCCCTTCAGCTTTTCCCCAAAGACAACCAGTTCTCCAGCTGCTCCGCGTAAGTGCGGCTGGACCGATGTTCGGACCCATCCGACAGCTTCACAGTGAACTCGCGGTTTTCGATGGACCGCAGTTCCAGAATGCGATCGGCGCGCACGATTCGCGAGCGATGGATGCGCAGAAACTTCGCCGGGTCCAGCTTGTGCTCCAGCGAACTCATCGTCTCGCGCAGCAGATGAGAGCGACCTCGCGTATGCAACTCGGCGTAATCTCCCGCGGCCCCAATCCACTCCACGTCCTCCGCCAGCACAATCTGAATTCGCGATCCGGTCCGCACCGTGAACCGCGAAACATATTTCTCGGGATCACGGCCAAGCATTCGCAGAATTCGTTCGGCCATTGCCGTTTTTGAAGCTGAATCCACCAGTTTGCGCGCGCGTTCCACGGAAGCGGCAAAGCGCTCGTCGTCCACCGGCTTCAGCAGGTAGTCCAGCGCGTGCACATCGAACGCCCGCACCGCATGCTGTTCATACGCTGTAAGAAAGATAACCGCAGGCAAATCCTGTTTAGGCAAAGCGCGCAGAACTTCGAATCCATCCATGCCGGGCATCTGGGCGTCGAGAAAAACAACGTCCGGCGAAAGCGATAGAATGCTTTCCACCGCGGACGTACCGTCCGCGCATTCACCCACAATTTCCACATCCCTGCATTTCTGCAGCCGCACCGCCACGCCACGGCGAGCCAGTGGCTCATCATCCACAATTAACGCGCGCAAACCAAATCCCCTGACTTCAATTGGCCTTTTCGGAACGGCAGTTCCACCGTCACTTCGCAGCCTCCGGAAGCAGGCCACTCCAGCACAAATCGTTGCGCAGCGCCGTAAAGCGTCTGCAGGCGCTCCATCGTGTTCGTAAGGCCAATTCCGCTCGTAGGTTTGCCTTCCCGGGCGGCGATCGCCCCCGAGTTCTTCACGATGATATGCAGTTGCCCGCCATGAAGTTTGCTCTGAATAGCGATCGTTCCGCCTTCCACCAAGGGCGCAATGCCATGCCGCACCGCATTCTCCACCAGAGGCTGCAACAACATGCTCGGCACCAAAGCATCCAAAGTTTCCGGAGCGATCGCTAAATCAATCCTCAACCGGCGCCCCAACCGCGTCTGTTCGATCGCCAGATACTGCTCGGTAAATGCAATCTCCTGCGAGAACAAAACCTCCTTCACAATTTCTTGGTCAAGCGTCGTCCGCAAAAGTTCGCCGATCTGCGCCAGCATGCAAGTCGCTGCCGGAGCATTTCCTTCCAGCACAAGCGTCGAAACCGCATTCAGTGAATTGAACAAAAAATGCGGATTCAGCTGGTAGCGCAAAGCGCTCAGCCGCGCCTCCCGGACCTCGGTTTCCGCTCTCAGCAGCCGCTCTCTTTCCCGCGCCGCTTGCTGCCACTGCTTGATGCTGAAATACAAACTGCACCACAAGAACAGAACTACCGAAAACTGCAAGCCATTCCCGAGAAAGTCGGTCCAATTCAGCCTGTCCACGCCCACGGCCGTTATCAACACCACAAGTGTAAGCACCGATCCAACTCCAAACGACCACGCGAACGCCCGCATTTCCAAGGCCAGCCAGGAAAGCGAACGCCGCACCATTGCTCGGCACACCGGCCGCAACAGACAGCTTCCTAAAAACATGAAAGCCACTGCAAGCGTGTCATACTGCAGTTGCCTGTCCCGTCCAAGCCCCGGGATATCAGCCCCAAGTACCAACACGTACAAGCAGACCCATCCGGCAATCTGCAACTGCCAGAACAAAGGAAAACCGAGTTCGTCGCGCTTCAGCATCGGCCGTATCTTAACCCAAGAGCACACCGGCCCCACCCCGCTTCGTCGCGCCAGGCCCTCGGTCCGTCCCGTCAATCAGGCCATCCACAGACCTGCCAAAACTTACTGCAATTTCCTGCGTTAATCTTCGTGAAACTGAACTCAATCGACAGCCGGAGGAAAAAACGAAAATGCCGACAGCGATCCCCAAACGTATTCGTCAGGTTACGCTGCCAACGACTGCGCTGAGAATTTTCGTCGCGCTAGCGGCAACACTTTTCGCGGCCACGCTGCTCCCTGCGCAGCAACAGCCAGCACAGAAAACGCAGATTCCGTTCCCCGATACGGATTCATTGATTTCCCGCGTCGCCCAACACCAAAAGGAGGTCGAATCGCTGCTCGACCAATACACTTTCACCGATAAGACCATGTCCTACACGTTGGATGAAAAGGGCCAGGTCCGTGGCCAGCACGCGGACACCTTCTACATCACGCCCACCCCCTACGAAATTTTTGTCCTGCACATTAGCCACGACCAGAAGGCGCTTTCCGAAAGCGACCTGCAGAAACAGGAAAATGAAATCGAGCACAAAATTCACGAGGACGAGAAAAAAGCCGAAAAATCCGGCGAACTTCATCCCAGGAACACGCTCCTCTTCGCGGACATCATTCTGAAATCTCGCTTCACTCCGCTGCGATGGGACGACGCGGCCGGCAAGCCCACGATCGTCTATGCCTTCGAGCCGAAAGCGCCCGCGCAGCGCCAAGGCGACCTCATGGCCCGGGTCGCCGGCGATATGAAGGGAAAGATGTGGATTAACACGGATGATGCGGAAGTCGTGCGCATGGAGTTCACCAGCGCCTCATCGCTCAGCCTCGGCTACGGCATCCTAGGCAACGTGAAGCACTTCGAGGGTTACATCGAACAGCAAAAAGTGCACGGCGAAATTCGGCTCCCCAGCCACCAAGAGTTCGTGGCCGACGGCCGCCAACTCATCAAAGGTTTTCGCATCCGCCAGGTAGACGAGTTCAGCGACTATCTCAAGGCCTCCACCGACGTCTTCCAACAGATCCACGCGCCAAAAGCCGCAACCTCAGACGCATCAAGCGTCACCCAAAAAAATAAGTGAGCGCAACGAATGAAGCGGCCGTGTCGACAGCTAAATTGACCAAGTGACTCAGCGACTGTTCAATAGTGTAAGCTTCGCGCTGTCCCTAAGTGCAGGTTTTGTCTCGCAATAACATTCTCGCCGCGCCGGTAAGCCATGTATTGTCAGTAGCTTAGACCAATATTTACCGAATCACAGAGTACTTCCGCAACCCGAAATTCCCTGCGATTTTCTCCGCCCCATAATAATTGTCAGACAGCAAGTTGGCCGCCGAAGGAATCGCAGCGAAATCAGCGCGAAACCTTCGGCGAGTTCCCGTGTTCAACACATCATGGAGCTAGCCCAGCTCGGTTTCTGAAGCGCAGCAAAAAACTGAAATCTTAGCAACGCACGAACTCTATCAAGGGAGGATTTTGCAATGCGTAAGCTGAACTTCATCCGCACACTGCTTCTTGCACTCTGCGTGCCCCTCGCGCTCGCGTCCATGCCGTCCTCGGCCTCTGCGCAGATCGCGGTGGGCATCTCCGTACACGTGGGACCGCCGGCGCTGCCGGTTTACGTGCAGCCTCCGTGCCCCACCGAGGGCTATCTTTGGACGCCCGGTTACTGGGCCTACGGTGACGCAGGTTATTACTGGGTTCCCGGCGTTTGGGTCGCTCCTCCGCGCGTCGGCCTCCTCTGGACTCCCGGCTACTGGGGCTTCGCAGGCGGCGTCTACGGTTGGCATGCCGGCTACTGGGGACCGCACGTCGGCTTTTACGGCGGCGTGAATTACGGATTCGGTTTCGGCGGAGTGGGTTTCGTCGGCGGTGAATGGCGCGGCGGGCATTTCGCGTACAACACCGCGGTCGTGAACGTGAACACCACGGTCGTTCACAACACCTTCGTTGATCGCACTGTTGTCCACGAGAACGTCGGCGTCAACGCCCATGCCAGCTTCAACGGTGGCCCCGGCGGCACGACGGCCGTCGCCACAGCACAAGAACGTGCAGCCGAGCATGAAGAGCACGTGAATGCGACGTCCGAACAAATGTCCCACGAACACGCGGCCAGCCAGGACCGCTCCAACTTCGCCTCGGAAAATCACGGCAAACCCGCGAATCCCGCGATGAGCCGCGTCGGAGAACGCGCCGAAAATCAGCAGAAGCGCATCGGCGAAGGCGTCGAAAGCGGCAAAATGAACGCCGGCGAAACCGCCCATGTAGAAAAGCAGGAGCACAACATCAATCAGCAGACCAAAGCTGATCGTGAAGCCAACGGCGGCAAGCTGACTCCCGCGGAAAAGAAACAAATAAACAAGGAACAAAACAAGACCAGCAAGGAAATCAAAAAGGACAAACAAAAGAACAACAAGAAAGACCAGAAATAACTCGCAATACAGTTTGTCGAAAGCGCATCGCAAGAAAACCGGGAGGTACACCCGCCTCCCGGTTTTTTTGTGTTCGCTCGCCGCCAACTGCTATAGTCACTGCGATGGAGGGCGCGGCCCATGCCCCGCTGCAAGATTTCGGGTTCCAGGCACGCTGTGATCGCGTTCGCGCTGCTCGCGGTTTTCACTCTTCCCTGTGATTCACCGCAAGCTCAAAGCCAATCAAACAACCAGCCTCCCGCTCCACCTGCCGATCAAGCGCCGTTAAAGGTAGCCACGAATTTGGTCGTCGTGCGCGTCGTGGTTCGTGACGCGCAGGGCAAACCCGTTGCAGGCCTCAAAAAAGAAGACTTCAAGATCTTTGATCGCGGCAAAGAACAAACCATCACGCAATTTCAAGTCGAATCCGCGCTGGCGCCGCTTTCAAATTCGGCCGCAGTCGAACCTCCAGGCCCGGCGCCCCTTCCCACTGCACCAGCCGCGCCTGGCACCGCCGCTGCGCCGGCAAGATTCCTGGCTCTCTACTTCGACGATCTGAATACATCTTTTGCAGACATGGCCGCCGCGCGCGACGCCGCCGAGCGTTACATTTCCACCCACCTGCAGCCACAGGATCGCGTCGCCGTTTTTACCACCGAAGCCACGCTCATCGACTTTACTTCGGACCTAGAGCTACTGCACGAAGCGCTGCTCAAACTACGCACCAACTCGCGCTCGCGGACCCTGGACCATGATTGTCCGCAGCTCTCCGATTTTCAGGCGCAGCAAATCCTGGAGAACCCCAACAACCAAAACACCGACGCCTGGAAAGTAGCGAACAACGAACTAGCGGCGTGCGACACCGGCTCGCAGCCGCAAGCCATGTCCGGCAGCGCAGGGTCGTCTGGCGGCATGCCGTCGGGAACTCCTGCAGGCTCGGCGCCAGGAGGCGGTGGGAGCTCTTCGCCAGGGCCCGGCAGCGCGATGCCTGGAACCTCTGGTGGCTCGGCCATGGGCGGCGCGGGTTCTCTGGCCGGTGGATTTGCGTCCAATCTGATTCTGCAGCGCGCTCGCACCGTCATGGACCAGGTCGAAGGTCAGGCGCGCGCCAATTTGCAATCCATCGAGCGAGTGGTGACCTACACCTCGCAGATGCCCGGCCGGCGCACCGTAATTCTGGTTTCCTCAGGATTTCTGTCGCAGAGCGTACAGAATCAGGTGGACCGGCTCATTGACCACTCGCTGCGTTCGCAAATAGTCATCAGCGCGCTCGACCCCAACGGACTTGCGACCTTCATGCGTGAAATGGCTGTGACTGAGGTGCACTCGCCCTCCGGAGATTCCCTGCGCGCCGGACACAGCTTAGACTCGACATCTGAGATGGTTACTAGCAGCGTCCTCGCGGACGTTGCCGAAGGCACGGGCGGCGAATTTTTTCATAACAAGAACGATCTGCAAGCCGGATTCGGCGCTCTGGGCGGTTCGCCCGTCTCTTACATTTTGGCCTTCGCGCCAGACGATATTAAGCCGGATGGAAAGTTTCACGCGCTGAAGGTCACTCTCGCCGGGAACGAGAAAGGAGTGAGCATCCAGGCGCGCCGCGGCTATTTCGCGGCTACGAATGACAAACTCCGTGCGCTCAACGCAAGCGAAAAGGTGCCTGCCAAGACTGAGTCACCAATCGAGGGACAACTGCGCGAGATGACGATTTCCAAGACAGACGTCGCACAGCTTCCGGTCACGCTCATAGCGAACCCTTCCTCGGGCGACGGTGAGACGCACGCGCTTTCCGTCTCCACCCACCTCGACACCAAGTCCCTCCATTTCCAAAAGGAAGGAAACCGCAACACCAACACCGTAATCTTCGTCTTCGCCGTCTTCGACCAAAAAGACAATCTGCTCGATGCGCAACTCCGCCGCGCCAAGGTCAATGTCCCCGACGAACAATTGCCCGCGCTCTTCGCGGCAGGTCTGGATCTACGCCTGACGTTCCAGCTCAAACCAGGGACCTATCGCGTCCGCGAGGTCGTCACTGAATCCGAAGATCACCAAATGACGGCCTTCTCCCGCAACGTAACAATTCCGTAGCGAGTCCGCGCTAATTGTCCTCGCGATTCGCAATCGCTACACGAAATTGCGGCTTCGCTTTCTCGTTCGCCTCGATCTCATACGTCTGCGCGGTTTTCGCCGGATCATAATCCCGCCACAACCACACCATCTCCTCGGGGAACTCCGCGGCTCCCTGCCCCGAATTATGCGTGCCCTTACCGAAACTCAGATGGAAGTCATACTCCTTCAGTTTCAGCGCATTCGCCATGCGTAAATTCGCCAGCGGCCAACTGCCGTACTGGCCCTCGATATCGTTCGACCCATCTTGCAGCCACACACGAATATTCCTACGCTCCTCGCGCAACACCTTGTCGGGATAATCCTGCCCGCCGTCCGGCACAGCCGGATCTTCCTTCCACTGAATACCGCTGAAGCTTCCGATCCACGAAATCACCCGGCTGAATTGATCCGGCATCTGCCACGCCGCGTTGAACGAGCAGATTCCGCCCGATGAAAGCCCCGTGATTGCTCTGCTATACGCATCCTTGCGAATGTTGTATTTCGCCGCTACGTCCGCCAGCACTTCGTCGCGCAAATAGCGCGCGTAGCGATCGCTCACCGTGTCGTACTCCGTGCTGCGCATCGAATCCTTCATCGTGCGCTTCCACTTTTCCCCATACGCTTTCACAAAATTATAGGTAGGAGTGCCTGGCATTCCTTCAATATCTCCCGGACTTATGAACACGCAGATCATCACCGGAATCTTTTTCTGCGCGATCAAATTATCAATCACGTTCAGTGCCGGATTCCTGCCTTCGCGATCCGTGTACCACTGGCCATCCTGAAAAACCATCAGCGCTGCCGCCGACCCCGCATCATATTGCGCCGGCACGTAAATCCAGTATTCGCTCTTCATGCCATCGTAGATTTTGCTGGTGTGAACGATCTTTTCGGACAAAGTGCCCGAGGGAACTCCCGGCTGCAGATAAGACAGAGGACCGAACGCCGGCAAGTCCAGCCGCCCGCCAAAATGCGCGCCCTCCACAACGTAGTAGAACGAATGCAGCTTGCCCACCGGCTCGATATGCGCGACCGCGTACCACAGATCGGAACTCGCAATATTCTGCAGTTGAGGCCCCGCGGCGCCATCTATAAACATTTCCGGTTTTGCCGCCGCTTCCGTCGCAAAGAAAAACTCCGGCCCCCGCGCGATCCACGCCGTCCCCTCCTTCAGCTCCTTCGCGTCCAGCGTCGCGGTAATCGCCTCGCGCAAGCCAGGGCTGTTCGCCTTCGCCATTTCAATCAGCCGCGCGGCGCTCGACTTTTCCGCCGCAGCGGCAGCAGCAGACGCAGGCGCCGGAGCGGCAGCGGCCGCCGCAACCCAAGCCCCGCTCACCAGCACTGCCGCAATAGCCACGCTGCCAACCCGAATTCGATAGCACATCAGCACCCTCCTCATACTCAAAACCGGGCGCATTCTACTCCCAATCGAGACGGTCATCCGCGCACCTTCCCGCCTTTTCCCGCGCCCTTGGTCAAATGCCAAGCCTCGCACCACGAGCAGAGATAAGCCCGCATATCTTTCGGTGCATTCGCGACTGCGATCTGATGCGCCGCGGTCGCCAGCGCCTCACGCTCGCTCGCGTATTTGCGTTTACCACTCACCGGGCATTTTTCTTCTTCGCCCACAGCCAACCCTTCCCTAAAATCCGGTTTCGCGTCCCCGTGACATTTCTGCGTCGGACTCAGCTCACCCCTGCCGCGCCGTCAGCACGCAGAGCATAATCAATAAAAGTACCGTCGCAACGTGCAGGATGACATGCAGAGTATTCGGCCGAATACCATTGCGCTCCGGCAGGAACGCATGCGTCGCACCAAACATCACCCGATAGCGCGCGGCCCGTGCCGGATCTGAGCGAAAAAAGTATGGAATCCACCACGCCGTCAGTTCGCCGACGAACAGAAAGCAATAGCTGATCCACAGCCACCAGAACAACCAATCCGGATAAGACCGCCCGAAGTAGAAAGCGCTCGCGCCGAGTGGGATCGCAAACGGAAGAGTGCTGATAATCGTTGCAGTCGCCAGCTTGCTGCCTGGGTTCGCCGCGCGCACAGCCTTGACGTCATTCAGCGTTCCCAGCGGAATCCAATCGTGCAACCCCAGGAACAGCACATGAAAACACTGCAGCACGAACAACACGTCGATCGCAATGGAGTGCATGAGGACCGGGATTATACGGTATTCTTGCCTTCTTCAGAGCAAGTTAGCTCTTCCTTGGCGAATTTCGAAGAACGCGCGGGTCGTCCTTGCAGGTCAACTCGGAAATTCTGCAATCAGTTTATTGTGCCGCTGGGACAACCGTGTCAGGCACCAGCTCCAGCGTGCTCGCCTTCACGAAGTAGGCGTTGGCTTCAATTGACCCCGGCGGCCCGTTGTGCGCGAATCGCGCGGAATCCACTTCTTCCGCCGGAAAGTTAATATCCTTCCCCGGCCCAACCGCCTTGAACACAGTGCCGCCGGCCGGAATCCGGAAAGTGATCGACACTTCATGCAACGCCCTACCTGGAATCGGGTTCACCGTCAGCACTCCGAAAATTTCGTGATTCGAATTGTTGGTGAACGCGTACGATTCTTTTGGTGCGTGAACTTTCTGATCCGTTCCCACTGTGAACACCTGGAATTTGCTGAACGTGTGCCGCCGGTAGTAATGGTTGCCGCCTCTTTCCACATACAGTTCGGCGCTCTGCGGCAGCCACATCTGTTGTTCCTCGGTGCGGAATTGCACCGGCGCATAGTCAATCGCGATCCGTTCCTGTTTCAGCTTGATCTTTTCCACCGGCGCGATTAGTTCTGAATCCAACCGCAACACTTGAAAAGTGCCGGCGTCAATCATCGCCCAACCCTTCAGTGGAACCGAATACATGTTCTCGTGGATTATGTAGCTGCGAATCTGGTTCGGGCGGTCCGCGCGCTGCTCGAATTCAACTTGCCACGCCGGTCTTCCTTTCCACTCCGTCAGCCCGGTGCACACAAAATTAAAATCCCCGGCGAACGTCGGGTGAAAAATCAGCGCCATCGCGGGCAAACCCTGCGTCGCGATCCCAGCGGGAAAGATGCCTGGATCGAGCCCACCGTCGCGGTATTCGTCGATTCCAAACCACTTCTCACTACGCGAGACCACCACCACGTAGTCAAACGAGCGAGCGTTCGAAGCGCCCAGTCCGCCATCGGGGTGTACCGTGAAGTGCTCCACGCGCTCCGTCGCGCTGAACCGATCCAAATTGCTCACCAGCTCTTTTACGGTCTGCTCCACGCCCTGCAACACTAGCGGCAGCGGGCAAGCAACGTTCGGCAGCACGTGCGCCTGGGCGTCCTCTTGCTGCAGCGCGTGAAGTGATTTCTCAGCGTCCTCGCGCGTATCGGCGTTGGCAGCCGCGGACGAAGCTGGGACCGGTGCATGCGAGACCTCCGGCGTCATGATCAGAAAGACGTCCGCAGAAGGCTCGCTCGCGGAAATCTCCACGTCGCGGTGAATCGTTGCGAATCCGGGAGCGCTCACCTCAACGCTATATTTGCCCATCCCGAGATCCGCGAAATGCGTCCGTCCGCCGATTTCGTCTATGTGTTCGGCAACTGAAGTGCCGTCGGCTGTGAGCACGCGTGTGCTCGCGATGCCGCTGAATTTCTCGCCCCCAGCAAGCTTCAGTCGCACGTCTAGGCTTCCGTGAACTCCGGCGGGCGGAGTTGCGGTCTGCTGCGCACACACAACCGGCGCCAAGAGCGACAATGCAAACGCGAAAACCGGAATCACCAAGTTCAGACGCACGCACACTCCCGATGGTGAGGTCCCGAGTAATTACCAAAAATATTCGTAGACGCATGGCTCAATCGCCACGCGCTGGACGTAGTGCTCGAATGTTATGGTACTCAATCCGTAAAAAGTTGCAATAGCCACGCCTCCGGGCACAAAAATGAAGGCCACGCCACGCTGCGGCTCTTGCGTCGCTCAAAGCGTCGGCGAATCATCCCCCAGCATCGCCCGACGCACAATTTTGATCGGCGGAAATCCCTGCCGCATGAAATTATTGTGAAATTGTTCCAACGAAAACGCCGCGCCTTCCTTCTTCTTCACATCCTCGCGCAGTTTTAAAATCTCTAGCTTCCCCAGCGTGTAGTAGAGATACGTCGGGTCGCTCGTGCCGCGTTTCGTCTCGACCAGCCCGGTCTCCTTCGCTTGATACCCTTCCTTCACGAAAAACTCCGCGGCCTGATCGAAGCTCATCTTGCCCGTATGCATTTCGATTCCCACGATGAAGCGCGCATCGCGCAGCAGCGCATCCTGCAGCTGTCCCAGCCGGATTAATTTCGCCTCGCGCGCGTCTTTCGCGCCCGTTCCAGGCTGACCGAACCCTTCATCGAGCATCATCTGCTCGCAGTAATGCGCCCAACCCTCTGCGTTCGAACTCGCTCCCAACAGCATCCGCGTTTTTGTCGGCGCCTCATGCACCCACAGAAATTGCACGTAGTGACCGGGATACGCCTCGTGCGTCGAAGTGCTCACAATCGTCCCGATGTTGAACGCGGACAAGCGCCCCGCGATTTCCTCGGCCGTGTCGTGCGCTCCCGGCAGCGTCACGTTGAAGTACGCCTCCTTCGCCACATTCTCGAATGGCCCCGGCGTATCCATCGAAGCAAACGTCGTCGCCCGCATGAACGGGGGCGTCTCCTGCAAAATCGGCCGCACGTCCGAAGGAATCGTAATAATGTGTTTCGCGCGAATGAACGCAATCAGCCCATCAAAAGTATCGCGAAAACTCTGCAGCAGGTGATCCGCCGCCGGATGGTCCGCCATCAACTCCGCCAGCACGTCGCTCGTCGATTTATTCGGTTCCAACTCCGCAGCCACGCGCTTGAACTCCGCCTGATTCTTGTGCAAATCCGCCGTGCCGATTTCCAGCAGCCGGTCCAGCGGCGTGTCCACCATCTCGTCGTACAGCAACTTCTTCGAAAAAGTCTCCGCGCCGATCCGGAAATCTCCCTTCGACCGCGGCAGCACATCCGTTTTCAGCCATTGCTCATAATTCCGCAACCCCTCAATCACCGCGCCATTCGATTTCGCAAACGCAGCCTTCACCGCAGGATCGCTCGCGCCCGCAAACGCCGCCGGCACATCGTTCTGGAAAAAACTGATGATGTCCGGCAGCTGCTCCAACGCGATCTCCGTGTAAATCTTCGGCGCATTCTGCAAATTCGCGCGCGCCGCCGCAAACACCGCCGGCATTTTCTCCTCGCGCGCCACCACCGATCGCAGCCGCTCATCCACCGGCGCAAACTTGCGGATCATGATTACGTAAACGCTGTTGCTGACCCCGCTCGAATAGAAATCCGGATTCTTCTCCCAAGGACGAACGGTTTCCAGCGCCAGCAGCGAGCCCTGGATATTTGTCAGCACCAGCTCGCGGTCCGCCGCGCGCGTTTCGTCGAGCCCCTGCGGATCCACCGCCGCCACGCGCTTCTCGAACGCATGCAGCGCCGCGACGTTCGCGTCAATTCCCGCGCGCGAATAATCCTCCAGCTGCGCATCGTATTGATGAAACCCCGCGCTCGTGCCGTTGCTCGGCCCAAACTTGAAATACACCCGGTCGAAATACTCATCAGCCAACCGATCCCACGCCGCCTGCTTTTCGGTAGCAGCCGCTCCAGGCGCGCCACGCGCGCGCATCGATTCTGCAGATAACACTACAGCTAACATCAGCATCACGCATAGGATCGCCGCCAAACGTTTGCGCACGCTTATCTCTCCTCGCTTGGAATCTACCACGCGGGACTATATCCCAATTCTCGGCCGCGAAGACCTGCTCGCCTCGGCCGCCCATGCCCCCAAAATCGCGCCCCAAAATACTACGCTTTCCCGCCCCGGGCACTAAGGTGAATTTTCCGCCACGCATAGGCCGCGCGGGGGGTTGGACTGGGTTTGATTTGGGTGCGGCGTGATGGCAAAAACCCGATAAAAACTAGAGATTAGGATGCAGCAGTGAAGAGTGATGAGCAGCGAGCGACGACAGGCGGGCCAAGGCGCGGGCGGGACGGGCGGATGCGTGGGGTGGGTGGAGGTCGGAATTCGAGCCAGCTCGAGCATGTCGCGTCCTTTTGGGGGCTTCACCAGTGCCCCGACTCACGCTAACACATTTCGATTTTCCGCGCTATTCGTAGAAATACGGATATGGATATTGTTTTGCGAGGCATCGTGTGAGATACCACACCTCTCGATTCGTGAAGTTGACTCCTGAAAATGACCCGTGAGGGTTTCGTGAGCTTGATTCGTGAGGCCAAAATGTCACGCAACACAACCATCGCAGTTCTGTTCCTAGCCGCGCTGCTGGAAGCTGGCGGAGACGCAGTGATCCGCGCAGGACTTCACAAGACTCTGCCCTGGCAAAAGGCGTCGCTGTTTGCCGTCGCCGCCGTCGTCCTGTTCGCCTACGGATGGACCGTCAACTCCCCGCCCTGGGACTTCGGCAAACTCCTCGGCCTCTACGTGGTCTTTTTCTTTCTCACCGCCCAGGCCATCTCTTGGCTCGCATTCAAGCAGTTCCCATCCCTGGCAGTCCTTGTCGGCGGCCTGTTCATCCTCACAGGCGGCATAATCATCGCAGCCGCAAGCGCGTGAAGTCAGTTGGCAGTTGACCCGCCGCTGGCTGGGGAGGATGGCGCAGGCGGAAGTTCTCGGCGTGAGCGTTTGGGCGCTGTGGAAGCGTAGGCCACCCGCCCCGATGCTGTCTCGATACAGTGCGGAGCCCTGTTGCCGAGCTTTTTCTTATCTGACCCAGTTTGAACGCAGAGTCGGAGGACATGCCCGCCAACTTGAGCGTGTCATTGGAGAACGCAAAGCTCGGGAATTTCCTCCGAATCACCTTACAGAGGTCAATTGCTCGGCCTCGTACAATTTCTTCTGATCTCTTTGGAAGCGCTCGGACAACGCCAGACTTGATCCACCCTTCCATTTCGACTGGCTGATCATGAAAGCTAACGTAAAAGATCAGGACTTTTCGCCACCGGTCATCCCCTTTTATGATCGCGGAACACCGCTAAGAACGAGCCATCCTTTGGGTTGCCTAAGGTTCCCGCACGGGCCGGTCGGTAACGACGCCAGTCTTCTGCCCTACGATTTTTTCTTCACTGAAACTTGTGAAACGCCCGTGCGTAATAAGCAGTTGGGGGGCACATCCATGGCAGCTCAAGAAACGACAATACGACACGATCCTCAGACACCGCCAGCGGGCTCGATAGCCGAGCGCGTTTTCGTTGGTCCGAATGGCCTGCGCGCGGGATGGCGCCTGCTGATCTTCCTGGCGATGATCATGGCAATGTCGGCCGTGGCGCGATTGATCATCAAGCGCTTCTTCCCGGACGCGCTGGATCCGACGCTACTGACACCTATGAGAATCATCGCGCCGGATGTGCTTGTCTGCTGCATCCTGGCGGTTGCGGCCCGGGTCATGAGCAAGATTGAAGGGCGCAGGGTGGGCGAATATGGCCTTCCCAGGAGCGAAGCGCTGACGAAAAACTTTTGGGTAGGAATATTGATAGGCCTGCTGGCTACCAGCAGTACGGTGCTGGTGATTTTCGCCCTGCATGGCGTGCGGTTCACAAGCGGGGCCGTCCATGGCAGCGCGATTTTCACCGCAGCGGCCGCCTGGGCGCTGGCATTTTTGCTTGCCGGCTTCGCCGAGGAATTTTTGTTTCGCGGATACGCGCAGTTCACACTGACGACGGGCATGGGATTCTGGCCGTCGGCAATTTTGTTATCGGGTTTATTCGGGCTGGCTCACGGCACGAATGGCGGAGAAACGATTCTGGGAGATCTGTCGGTGGTTTCGTTCGGTTTGTTGTTGTGCCTGTTCCTGCGCCGGACTGGAAATTTATGGTGTGCGGTGGGCTTTCACCTGGGATATGACTGGGGCCAGACGTTCTTCTACGGCGTTCCCAATAGCGGCTTACTACCCTCGCAGAGTCTTTTCAACGCATCGTTGAGCGGGCCGCACTGGCTGACCGGCGGAACGGTGGGGCCTGAGGCCAGCATCTTTTGCCCGATCGTGCTCGCCATCGTGGCAATCGTATTCGGCTTGATATACCGCGAGGCGCGATATCGAACGTCGAGCGCGCCGCCGGCTTCCTGAGCGGAGCCACGGAGAACGCAGAGGATCGCGATGTGGTCTAGACTGCCTTGAAAATTTCCTCGACATAACCGCGCCGGAGCCAGTAAGGCATCCGCAATAGCTGCCTCATGCCTGCGCCCAGGCAGACTTCCCGCGCTGTGAATGCGTTAACCTCATGATTGATTGAAAGAAATGTGGGGGCTCTGTGGAGCAGCGAGTGGCAGTATTTTTCCACCAGAGCGCGATCGATCTCGGTGAAGGAGTCAACATTCAGGCAAATATCGTAATGGCCGCTTTCTTCGAAGAACTCGAAATAGGGCAGAACGCGGATGCCGTCGGCGGATTCAAGATCCAAAACGACCGCGTCGGCTCCCAAGGTTCGGCCCAGAAAATAACTCTGCATGGCATTGGTGAGGGGCAGGTCGAAGATGGTGTAGTTGCGGATCCCCAGGGCGTGGGCGTAGAAGCCCGTGCGGCCCATGCCGCCGCCGATTTCGACGACGCGGGCGTTTCGGCCCGCGAGTTCAACGAGGCGATGGGCTTGATAGATGGCTTGAATGGCGCGATAGCTGGCGATGCCGCGCGATGTGACGAGCCCTGTCTCTCCTGGAAACGGGTTGGGGAACATGATTTTGGTGCTGAGCGCGGCATCGAGAGCGGCGAGGATTTCTTCGACCGGAGGCAGGAGCGCTCCGGGGCCAAGGTCTTCAGGATTGTGCAGCCGGCGGGCGCCGATTGCCTCGGCGAGGCGCAGCAGATTGTCATGCAGGCCCAAAGGGCTGGAAACGAAGACGCCGAGAGGATGGTTCGGCAATACCTTGTGATCGCAGAGCTCGTCGAAGCCGAAACAGATTTCATTGGCGGCGGGATTGCGCAGAAGCTTTGCAACCGCGTCTACATCTGGTCCTGCCAATTTCGCTTCGTCCTCTTTTCTGATGCCTCCGATGTAATCGTTCCAAATATCTTTTAGCGCAGCTTGCGATTGCTGGCGATGATTTCGGTAATTCGTGTGGATGCGTTTCACCAAGGCGATGTCGTCGACATGAGACGGCCCGGAGACGCCGACCTTTCCCTGGCCCCCTGCGATGGGGCGGTGATAGAGGGACGAGAAGTCGGATTGAGTCATGGTCAATGGTGGCCTTGGAACTTCGCCGCTTATGGCTTTCGCCCGCGGGATGTTGGCGGCGTCACCGCCCGCTACTCGGCGATCACGAAGTTAACCGTGCCGCGTCCAGGCGGTCTGCGGCGTCGGTGGATGCAGCAGCGTCTGCATCACCACGCAGTACTGCTCGGTTTTTTCGCGCAGGGCGGCGATTTGTTCTGGGGTGGCGTTGGGCGCGACGATGTCGAAGTTGACGCGGATGTTTTCGAAGCCGACTGGGACTTCTTTCGAAATGCCAAGGGTGCCGCGCAGGTCGAGGTCGCCCTCGACCGTAACTTCGATGCGGTCGGTGGGGATGCTCATCGCGGCGGCCACCATCTGGCAGGTGATTTGCGCGCAGGCGGCGAGCGCGCCGAGCAGCAAGTCGCCGGAACAGGCGCCGGCGCCCGCGCCTCCCACGCCTTTGTGCGCTTCGGCCTGGTGGATGGCCCGGCCGATATCCACCGAGCAGGCGATCGGCGCGCCGGTCTGCGCGCCTTTCGCGCGAATGGTGATACGCGAGGCGCTGGGGTCGGCGCGATATTGCTCTTTCAGCGGTTTTTGCAGCGTGCGAAGATCCATGGAAACCTCATTTCTCGCGCGTTCTCGGTCGCATCTCGCGCGCGACCCTCGTGCGAATCGGGCGGCAGCTGCAGCGGCGTTCTTGAAGCCGCATGCAAGCACATGCTAGCATGCGAACGCTTCCAAGGAATGCTGATGCCCAAATTCGTGATCGAACGCGATGTCCCGGGAGCCGGAGACCTGACGGACGCGCAATTGTGCGAGCTGTCGAAAAAATCCGTCGCGGTCCTGAAGGAAATGGGACCGCAGATCCAGTGGCTGCACAGCTACGTAACCGGCAATAAAGTGTACTGCGTGTACCTCGCTCCAGACGAAGCGACTATCCAGGAACACGCCAAGCGCACGGGAATCCCGTGTAATCGCGTTTCAGCAGTGCGCCGCCTGATCGATCCCTCCACCGCGGAGTAAGCGCTAGCCCGATTGCGACGCCGCTTCCGGCGTGATCACTTCTTCGGTCGCGCGCTCGAGCGGCAGATTCCAACCTTCCAGCCAAGCCGTGGCGCTCGCGGTGTTCAATAGTGCTTGCCGCGCCGGTTCCAGGATCGCTTCCAGCTTGGACTGCTCGGCGGACGTCAACGGAGCGCCAATATTTTGCCGCAGCGCGGCCGCAGCGCCTGCCAGACGCAGAGCGCGCTCGGCCTGCGATTGCACCGCCGCCGAGCAAGCGCAACATTCCAGCAAGCGCGCCACGCCGCGCTTATGTTGCAGCTGCTGAAAAATTTTCAGGCTTTCGCGGTAAAGCGGAAGCGCCGCGGCGCAGTTCCCTTCTTCACGCGCCAGCGTGCCCAAATCAGCGAGCGTCCCGGCGATGCCCCAGCGGTCATCCAGCTCGCGGAATATGGCCAGCGCCTGTTCAATGAGCGCCCGCGCCGCTGCGGAATCGCCCTGATCGCGCGCGACGTCTCCCTCGTTGGCCAGCGACCACGCGGCGCCGGTGCGATCGCCCAGTCCCTCAAAAATTGCGCGACATTCCGCGCAGATCGAGCGCGCCAGGTCGTATTCGCCTTGCATCTTCAGCACGCTCGCAAGGTTGCTCAGAGCGCGCGCGATGGCTTTCAAGTCGCCCAGCTCCCTCCACAGCGTCAGGCTTTCCTGAAACAAAGAGTGCGCCAGCGCAACATTCCCCTGGTCGCGAGCGACTACGGCGCGCGCGTTCACGGTAACGGCGACACCCTGCGTGTCTCCCAACTTTCGCCCGATTTCCAGACTCTCGAGGATGAGCGCGTCAGCCGCCGCGAAGTCTCCCTGTTCAGTGGCTAGCACGCCCGCGGAAAAGAGCGCCCGCGCCCGCGCCTTCGTAGGAGCAGCAGCCGCCGGCATCCGCAACACTTTGCCGAGCCTGTCGCGGCCTTCGGCAAGATACTCGCGCGACTCCCAGAAACGAAACAGCGCCGTGCCCAGACGCAAGCCCCAGTCGGCGTCTCCGGATTCCGTCAACCAGTCCAGGCCGGCGCGAAAATTGTCGTGTTCCAGCGCGATGCGCTCGCGTCCTTCCGCGCCTTCTGCACCACTCTCCGGTGCAGCCGCTTCTTCGGCCAGCACCAGGCAGTAAGCGGCGTGGGATCGCTTGGTCGCGGCTTCCTCGCCGCTGGCTTCAAGTTTTTCGCGCGCATACTCGCGAATGGTTTCCAGCATAGAGAAGCGCGATTCCCCGTTCGCTTGCTCGAGCTGTTGCAGCAGGCTTTTATCAACCATGGAGGACATGCCATCGAGCAGATCCAATTCCAGATCGCCCTTGGTATCGCAGACGGCTTCCACGCCTTCCAGAGTGCATCCGCCGACGAAGACAGATAATCGGCGGAAGAGTTTCTGTTCTGCGGGAGTGAGCAGATCGTGGCTCCAATCGAACGCGGCACGCAGAGTTTGCTGGCGCTGCGGCAGGTCACGCGCGCCGCCTGTTAGCAATTGCAAGCGGCTGGCGAGGCGCGTGCGCATGGCGGATGGCGAAAGAACTTTGATCCGCGCCGCGGCGAGTTCGATGGCGAGAGGCAGCCCGTCCAAGCGCGCGCAAATTTCGATGACGGCGGAGGCGTTCTGCTGGTTCAATTCGAAATCGGGCTTGGCGGCGACGGCTCGCTGCACAAACAACGCGACGGCAGGGAATTGCGATAGCGCGTCGATCGAAGATTTGGCCTGCGAATCCGGCACGCCCAGCGCCGGCACTGGAAATTCGTGTTCACCGTAGACGTGCAGCGCCGCGCGGCTCGTCACAAGGATCTTCAGATTGGGCGCGATGGCCAGCAGATCCGCCACGACGGGCGCGGCTTGGATCAAGTGCTCGAAATTATCGAGCAAAAACAGCACCGGCTCGCGCGATGAATCCTGGAAATATTTCTTGAGCAATTCCAGCGGCGACTGACCTCCGGCTTCGCGGATACCCAGCGTCTGGACGATCACGGAAGCGATCAGCGCGGGATCGCGCAGCGGTGAAAGCGGGACAAAATGAATTCCGCCCGGGAAATTTTCCTGCAGGCCAGTGGCTATTTCCACGCCGAGCCGCGTTTTGCCGATTCCGCCTGGACCCGTGATCGTCAGCAGGCGTATATCCTTCGAAACGAGCAATTCTTTCGCAGCCGCGATTTCTTTCTCCCGGCCTACGAACGCGGTCCGCTGCACGGGAATATTGGCGGGGCGAGGCTCGGCTTGCCTGGCGGGTTTTTCCGAGAAGCGGTCGCGTATGGCGGCAAGTTCGCGGGCAAGATCCCGCGTGGTGGCGTAGCGCTTATCGGGATCTTTCGCCAGGCAGCGTTCGATCGCCCAACACAAAGGAGCGGGCGCATCCGGATTTTGCGCCGCGACCGGTTCGGCCTGTTCGCGCATGATGGCCACCAGAATCTCGGCGGCCGTGCTGCGGTGAAACGCGCACTTTCCCGTGACCATCTCGTAGAGCACCAGGCCGAAGGAGAATTGGTCCGAGCGAAAATCCAGCGCAGCGCCGCTGGCCTGCTCCGGCGACATGTATTGCACCGTTCCGACTACCATGCCGGGTTGCGTCTGCCACGAAGCGAAAGTGCGCGTTTCGTTTTGTTCCGCTGTGGGAGATGCAATCTTCGCCAGGCCGAAATCAAGAATTTTCACGAAGCCGTCGAGCGAAATCATCAGGTTCTCAGGCTTCAAGTCGCGGTGCGCGATGCCGGCTTCATGCGCTTTCGCGAGCCCTTCAGCAATCTGGGCCGCGAGTTCGATTGTCTTTCGTATGGGCAGCGTGCCGGCGACGAGCAACTGGCGCAGCGTCTCGCCTTCGATCAGTTCCATCGCGATGTAGTGAGCGGAACCGTCCTGCGCGAGTTCGTAGATGGTGACGATGTTGGGATGGTTGAGCGCGGAGGCTGAGCGGGCTTCGCGTTCGAAGCGGTGCAAGCGATCGCTGTCCGCGGATAATTCAGCGGGTAAGATTTTGATCGCCACGGTGCGATCCAGCCGTGGGTCGCGCGCGCGATACACCTCGCCCATGCCGCCGGCACCCAGTAGCGTGCCGATTTCGTATGGTCCTAGGCGCGAGCCAGGAAGGAGGGGCATAGATGAACCGCGATTATACCCCGACCTGAGGCCCACAAGTCGCAGCCCGTGAACTTCGCGCCGCCATTCGCAGACTGCGGCGCAGCGATCACTGCGGGCAGCTGCCTGGAGGCGTGGGACCGAAAGTTGAATTTGAGAGATTGCTCGTCGCGGGTGCGCTGACGCTTAGGTTGTAGGTGACGCTGGACGGATTGGGGGCGCCCTTCAACCGCGCGATGCAATTGTTTCCGTTTAGCGGGACGGCCATACTCAACAATATAACTGAGTTCCCGCTAGAATCCGTAGCGGCGATGATAATGCCCTGGATGTCCCAGTTGTCATCGGTCTCGAAGCCGCTGTTGTGCTCGATGAGCTGAATGGTCACGGTTCCGCCGTCGAGGGCTTGCGGCGTCGCCAAGGTAAAGGTCTGGGTGCTGTTATTTCCGTTGCCCCAATCCTGCTGTCCGTTCTTATCCGTAGCTGAGCCGCCGTTGTTGCAAACTCCATCGGAATCCGCGTTGTTGGAAGGCTTCAAGCAGAGCGCCGGTTCACCCGTAAACGTGGCCCAGAGTTCGGTGTCTTTTCTGGCGTCGTCGTTGCCTGTGACGATATTAATAGTGACCGAGACGAAGTCCGTGGACAACGGCGCGGGCGCGCAGGCAGGAGTCGCGAACAGAGCCGTGGGCGCCTGCCCAGTCAGCCGGGCAAGCGGATTCCCGTTGGACGCGGGATTGCAAATGACGGAGCCGTTCGGATTGCGCAACTTCACATTCAGATTCTGGATGTTCCAATTGTCCTGGGTTTCGAATCCCGAGTCATGCGAGGTAAGCGTGACGGCGAGCAGGCCGAGATCGGAGGGCGTAGGCGGCGATTGAGGCTGATTGAATTGGAAGACGCGAACGTGCGTAGAGTTATTGTCCCAACCAGGTTGGCTTTGAGTTTTTAGCGTGACGTTTTGGAACGCGGTTCCGGTGCGCGACTCCAGGGCCGAGGTAGCGGAACTGTCGCCGCGGAGGTCATCTCCGCCCGTACCGATATTGTATTCGATCGAGGGCCCCGGTATGGCGGGCGCGAAGCTAAGCACGCAAGCGTCATCGTCGTTGCTCCAAATGGTTTGTACCAGGTATGGGTTGCCGTTCAGAGTGACGTTGCTGCCGTTGGATTGCACCGAGCCTGTTTCCAGATCGCAATTGTCGCCGATCTCGCCGGGGGCGCTCTGGCCGCTGGAATCGTTGCTGATCCAGGCGGTATTGCTGGCGGGCGCTCCAATCAGCGGATCACTCATGCTTTCAAAGAACTCGTGGCTCATGACCGGGATCTCCTGATCTGCCGCGATCTGATTGTTAGGTGAGTGCCCGTTTCCGGTGCTGCAGCCGGAAATTGAATTTACCAGCGGCATGTAAGCGTAGAGGATCGAATTGCCCGCAGCGGTAACAGCGTTACTGTGGTAGGCACAAAAGACATCGGTGGTGCATACGCCGGGGGAGATGCACTCCTGCACATCTGCGCCCGTGAAGACGAAAAACTCGGTGTTGAGGCCGGGAGTGATTCCATTCTTCGTGATGAGCTTCTGAACCTCGCTTTGGATATCTGAATCCTGCAGAGGCTGATTGGAGGTTCCCAGGTCGGCTGCATTGAACTGATTATAAGCGGTGGTGTCCACCGGCAGAGACTTCGCGGTGATCGTGCCCAGGCAGCGTTGCGCGGTGGGTATATTTGAACCGCAGGTGCTGGGATACTGCGCCAGAGTATTCAGATAAGACGACCCGGACACGTCGTTAAAGAAACGCGCCACCAGCGTTTCATAGTTCGCGTCACCGTTTGCGGTACTGGAATCGAAGTGGGAACCATTTGGCAACCAAAAGATCAGGAACACGGTCGTGGGCCCCTGCATGATAGGGCCGCCGTTGTCTTCCACATCGCAATTGTTGCTCGGATCGCAAGTTTGCGCTCCGGCGGAGGTTGCACCGCAAAGCAAACCCAGCAGCAGCGCCATTATGAACAGCGCGCCAGGCGTGAAGGCCTCAGAGAATGTGCGAGTCCCGTGGTTCGCGGCAGGCGCGGAATGCAGAGTTGCGGTGTTCATGGTTGAACTCCTCTCAGCGGGCTGTTCGGACTTGCGACGTCGCGGGGCGCGGTTCACTGGAGTGTACCTACGGGCGGTTTCAATTCCGTTTGCATCCGGTCCAACACTTCGGTGATTTCGTTTCGTGTGTCGTGCGCGGCCATATCGATCCGATTGTCGGGGCGGAGCGCAATGATTCGGTGTGAAATGGCAGTGGCAAAGTACTGGCGTGCGAGCGACGGCAACCGCTTCCCGTCCGGTGAGTTCGCCAGCAAAGCATCTGCCTGGGAGACGCTGAGAAATTGCAGTTGTCCGCGCAAAGCGAGTATGCGCACCAGCGCGATGGTCGCAATCGCGCGTGTGATGGGTTCATTGGGAGCGAAGTTTCTGCTCAGGGCACAACCGGGACACAGGACCAGCGGATCAACGAAAGGCGCCACGGCCTCGACGGCGGAATAGATAGGGTCGCTTGGTGATACGTCCGGAAATACAATCGGCCGCTTCGGTGGCGGCAGGGCAAACCGCTGCTGCATCAATACCGCAAAATCTCCGCGATTGAACCTGCAGGTGTAGCTTACCTCGGCGACGTGGCTGACTTTATCGCCTGATGCCAGAGCGATGGCGCGCACTTTGTCTGTTGCGGCCACTGCGAACGGTCCCGTGTATTTGGTGGAGGAGGTGGTGGGCGCGCTGCCGTCGGTGGTGTAGAAGATATCGGCGCCGGCCTTGGCGTCGGTGATAGTGACCGTCTCGGGACAGGTGTATAGGCCCGACGGCGGTGCGACCTTGGGCGTAGGAGTCATGCAACCAGCAACGGCCAGTACGGGCATTACGAAAAGCGCGGGCAGCCAAGCCGGCCGGGCACGAAGTGATTTCATTTTCGTGGTCCTCCCTTCACCAAGTCAGATACCTAAAGTGGTACCGGTCAAGTAGTGAAGGAAAGGCGCGATTCGTTTCATGGAATTTTCATCATTTGTTAAATGGCGGGCGCTTGGAGCTGCGCGCGGAACACGAACCCAAATGCCGGGCAGCCGGCGGACTGGCGCGCCGACGAGTTATTTAGCTGATCGACGCGGAACACAATGTAACGCTGGGCGCCCGCGGTTCGATTTTCGAACGGTGGGCGCTGAAAGATCAGCTGGTTGAGCCTCACTGCGAAGTACAATCCATTCTTCCGTGCCTGGCGGCCGGCAATTCTTTCGCCCAGCGATTTACTTGGAGCCGAGGACGAAGGTATTGCCGTCGAGATCTTTGAACGCAGCGGCTGTGCCCCAGTCTTCGCGTTTCGGCTCCATGACGAACTGCACGCCCTTACTCTTCATTTCGCGGGCCGTGGCTTCGACGTCATCCGCCCAAAAAGTAATGTTCATCTGACTGCCAGGCTGAAGACTTTCGCCGAATTTGAAAAGGACGACGCGGGTGTCGGCGCCGGGGATGCCGAGTTCGATCCAACGCTGTTCTTCGCTGAATGGCTGATCGGTGAGCAAGCGGAAGCCCAGTTTCTCGGTGTAGAACGCAAGGGCGCGATCCTGATCACTTACAGGGATGCTTGCGAACTTGATTCCTTTGATCATAGTTGCCTCCACGGTTCGCTGCTGGAGATGCACGCGGCGAGCCGCCTGAATTTCCGGCGGCTGAGCCGCCTTCTGGCTGGTGATTTTGCGCAAGCGCCGTTCTGATTGCAACGGACTATGATATTAGCTACTATAGTGATTATGCTCCATGTGCCGGTTGACGATTACGTTCTGGACACGCTGCTTCCGGACCTTACCGGCCACGACCACTCGCCCGCGGCATTCCTCACTTATGTTGTTCTGTGGACTCGACTCTACAGATCCGAAGAGCGGAGCGTGGCAATCAGCCTGCAGCAACTGGCTGAACTTACCGGATTATCCAAATCGGCCGTGCAGGCCGCGATTCGGCTGCTCAAGCGACGCTGCCTAATCAAAATTTCCAAGCGCTCCGCGACGGCGGTGCCAGAGTATGAGTTGGTTCGCCATTGGGTGCGGAGGCGCGCGAAGAAAACGACGGTTGGGTAGCGGGTTGATGTTCGAGAGGATTCGCCGATCGCGAACGAGCGATCAATTTTCGTGCGCAGCGGTCAGTTCGGAGTCACTCTGGCTTCGGGAGGGAGGGTTACGACGGTGGCGTTCCAGCGTGTGAGCGTGTAGGTGTAATGCAGGTCGTGCTCGAGGGAAGTGACGACGCGCGGAAGGTGATCGGTTTCGCCGACGCACGCCGAATAGTGCGGCGGGGCGCCCTTAGCTGGAATCAGATCCCACCAGACACAGGAGACGTTATCGTAATTATCGGTCTTGCCGCGATGGATTTCGCCGGTGGCGTGAACTTTTTCCAGATCGTCATAGAGCACGCCATCCCAAATCATGAACGGGCCGCGGCCGCATTCCGGAAACGGATTCAAACTGGCGGGATGGCTGACCCAGACGGATACACCTTCGGTCTTGTTGTAATAGACACCATCGAGCCAGATTTCGCGCACGGAGGTGTTGTGCTGTTCGTGCAGGATGCCGACGCGTTCCATGCGACCGGGGCAATCGACTTTCGAAAGTTCGACGATCACCGGCTGGCCGGTCGGATATTTCGCGGCGACGTCGTTCTGCCAGCTAGTGGCCTGCTGTATTGCGTCTTGCGAGCGCTTCAATTCCAGATAGCCGGGATCGGGAGCGTGCGAGCACGCGCCGAGGCATAGGGCAACAATCGCGAGCGGCAGAAAAACACGAGCGTGTGAGCGTGGCATCGAGGCCCATCGTAAAACAAACCGGCCCGCGCGTGCTGGTGAGTTCAGGCAACGTCCTTGAATGGTTACGGGCCGAGCGGCAGCGTCCGATTCGATGGTAATATCTGGTTTGGCGTGGAGGCAGTGAAGATGAGTGAGCGAAAACCACCTTTTGCGAGCGTGGAAGAAGCGCTGGAAGATATACGCGCGGGGCGCATGATCGTCCTGGTGGACGACGAGGATCGCGAGAACGAAGGCGATCTGACGATGGCGGCGGAAAAAGTGACGCCGGAAGCCATCAACTTCATGGCGAAATTCGGCCGCGGCCTGATTTGCCTGGCGATGACTGAACAACGATGCGACGCGCTGGCGCTGGCGCCAATTACGCCGCGCAACACTTCAATGTTTGGCACGCCATTTTGCGAGCCGATTGACGCGCGGCGCGGCACGACCACGGGAACGAGCGCTGCCGACCGCGCGACGACCATTCTTGCAGCCACAAACCCGAACACTCATCCGGAAGATCTGGCGCGGCCGGGGCACGTCTACACTTTGCGCGCGCGCAATGGCGGGGTCCTGGTGCGCGCGGGACAGACGGAAGCTTCCGTGGACCTGGCGCGTCTGGCGGGCCTGGACCATTCGGGCGTGATTTGCGAAATCATGAACGACGACGGAACGATGGCGCGGATTCCGCAGCTGGTGGAATTTTGCCGCCAGCATTCGATGAAATTATTGACCGTCGCGGACCTGATTCGTTATCGCATGCAGCACGAACGGCATGTGCGCCGCATCGCCGAATCCGTGCTGCCCACGCGCCACGGAAATTTCCGCATGATTGCGTATTCGAACGACGCGGACCATGAATTGCACGTAGCTTTGGTACGCGGGGAGCTGGCCGACCTTGCAAAATCCGGGCCTCCGCTGGTGCGGGTGCATTCGCACTGCCTCACCGGTGACGTATTCGGCTCGACCGCCTGCGATTGCCACGCGATTATTGAGCGCTCGCTTGCGGCGATTGCCAAAGAGGACCGCGGCGTGTTCGTTTATTTGCATCATACCGGGCGCGGATTCCAGATTGATGCGCCGCGCGAAGCGGAAAACGGCGAGCTGCCGCGGATTCGTTTTCACGCGCGCGAGGAAGTGGAGCAGGATTTGGGGAGGCAGCGGCTGGTGCAGCGGGAAAGCGGAATCGGCGCACAAATATTGATTGATTTGGGATTGCGGCGGATTCGCGTGTTGACCAATCATCCGCGCAAGGTTGTGGCGCTGGAAGGCTACGGGTTGGAGATTGCGGACCAGGTGCCGCTGGCGATTGATTCCACCAAGTCGAGCCACCAGATTTTGTAGCGGACGGCGGGGATGCGAGTTTCGGTTCGATGAGCGTGAACCCAGCGACGTAAAATCGAAAAACAAAATGAACGGCGCCCGCCTAAAAAAAGGCAGGCGGCCGCTACAAAATCAAAACTTGAGCGCGCCGTCACTTAGCATAGATGAGCACTACGAACGAGCCTGGCACGGCCATCATGCGCGGCTTGGGGTTTTCGTTCGCGGATGACGGGGCGGGGGCGAAATCGGCGGTCACGAGATAGACTTCGTGCGATTTCGGATCCAGCGCCATGGTGCGCGCGCCTCTTTGCGTCGCTACATTTTCCACCACTGAAAATTTATCGGGCGCGTCTTCGTGCACCACGGTGAGCGTTGCGCTCTGCCCGTTGGATGCGAAGGCGAAGCCAGTGCCGGGATCGAACGCGTTCGCGTCCACGCCATCGCCAATCGGCGGCGTGGCAATCACTTTCCCGGAATCGGCGTCCACGACCGCCATCATTTCATTGTGGCAGCCGGCGAAAAGCCGGCGGTGCGCGATGTCCATCGCGAGACCGGAAGGCTCCTGGCATGGCGCGAGCGGCCACTGCGCTGTGACTTTCAGGCTCTGCGTGTCGATCTGCAGCTCCTCACTTTTGTCCTCGATATTCACGTAGACGTGGCCCGCACCATCGGCCACTGCAAATTCCGGCTTGCCGGTTACTGGGATCGTGCCGAGCACGTTGCCGCTGGCGGCGTCAATCGCGGTGGCGTCGTTGCTGTGGCCGTTCATGGTGAAGACACGCTTGGAGGCGGGATCGTAAACGATTGCGTCGGGATTCATGCCTGCTTTCGCAGTGCCGATCACTTGCAGGGTCTTGAGGTCGAAGATAGTGACGGTGCCGGCGCGGCCGTTGGAGGTGAAGCCGCGGTCCAGCTCCGGCGCAAAGGCGATGCCGTGGACGCCGTCAGTGTCGGGAATTTCGCCGGCGACGGTGCCGGTGTCCACGTTCAGCACGACAACCTTGAGGCCGCGGGAGATGAACAGGCGGCGCGTGGGGGAATCGAAGGCGAGATAGTCCCAGCCGGTGTCGCCGCCTAGGGGAACTTTTTTCAACAGGTGGTAGCCGGGCGGCGCGGGAGCGGGAGCAGCATCGGCCGCATTGCGCGCCGCGGATTTTGGTGTGCTGCTGGCGGCGAGCGTAGCAAGGATGAGTGCTGGCGCTGCTATGGCTGACAGGACAAACTTCTTCGTTAGCATGGATATCTCCGAGAACTGATTTTCTTTTGTTAGCGACGCGGAAGGCAAGGGAAAAAGATTTAACGCAGGGTTCACAGAGAAAAGGCTGAAAACACGGAGAACGACGGAGCTACCGCTGAGACGCAGAGAAAACCTGGCCTGCCGCGCTGCTATGGCGATTTGTGCGGCAGAGGTGGCGGTGGCGTGACTTTCAACTATGGGCGCATCTTGTCGAGTTTGCGCTGGCTGATTCCTTTGATTGCGAGGAGATCTTCGACGCGACGGAAAGGGCCGCTTTTATGGCGGAAATCCACGATGGCTTGGGCCGTTTTGGGGCCGATGCCGGGGACTTGCTGCAGTTCCTTGACGTTCGCGACGTTTAGATCGGGCGGATGCGCGGGCGGCTGCTTTTTCTGAGCGCTCACCGCAAGCGCACAGATGAAAAACACAAGCGCGATAATCGCGGCGCGTTTCACGGCTCTCGTCGCAGGTACGCGTTCACCTCATCGCAGCTGTATCGTCTGTCGCACATTCGTAGCTAAGTCCACGTCCTCTAGCTTTGGCGATTTCCCTGGGCGTCGTACTCGGTGACTTCGCCGAAGAGGGCGGCTTGGCCGGCGATTTGGGCGCGGTCGCCGACCAGGACGATTTGCGCGTTGGCGGAATCGAAGTGGCGGCGCGCGGCGAGGAGAATATCGTCGGCGGTGAGGGCGTGAACTTTCTGGCGATACGTCTCGAGATGATCTTCGGGCAAATGGTCGAGATAAATGGTGGAGAGCTGGCCGAGCAGGCCGTCTTGCGTCGCGACCCCGAGTGAAAAAACGCCAGTGAGGTAGCTGCGGGCGCTTTCGAGTTCTTCGGGTGTGACGGGGAGCGAGCGCATGCGGTCCATTTCGTAAAACATTTCGGTGAGCGTGGCGGCGGCGACTTCATTGCGCACCGCGGCATGCACGCTGAAATAGCCGTGCTGGCGCAGCGATTGCAGGCCGCTGCGCGGGCTGTAGGTGTAGCCCTTTTGTTCGCGGATATTGATGACGAGGCGCGAGTGAAACGCGCCGCCGTAGATCGAATTCGCAAGCACCAGGCGGAGCCAATCCGGGTCGCGGCGGGTAATCGCCAGATTGCCGAGCACGACCTGGGTCTGCACGCTGCCGGGCAGATGCACGAGATGGACTTTACGACCAACATTGTGCGGCGGCGCTAGCGATATCATTCCCGCGGGCTGCGGAGCCGCCCAGCTGCCGAATACTTTTTCAATTTGCGCGAACATGGCATCGGCGGAAAAATCCCCGACCACGATGAGCAGCGCGTTGGCCGGAGAATAATTGTGGTGATAGAACTCCTCGAGTTGCGGGTGTTCGATGGCTGCCACTTGCTCTTCGGTGGGTGAAACGATGGCGTAGGGATGCTGGCCGAACAGCACACGGCGAAAGCGTTCGCTGGCGAGAAAGCCGGGAGTGGTGCGTTCAATACGCAGGCCTTCGATTTTGCGGCCGCGCTCACGTTCGAATTCTTCGGTGGGGAAGGAAGCATTGCGCGCAAGATCGCTAAGCAGATCGAAAAGGCCTTCAGAAAATTCAGCGAGGCCGGAAATGGAGATGGCGCTGGAATCCGCGCCGGCGTGCGAGCCGAGGTCCGCGCCCATGCGGCGCAGGTCTTCTTCAATCTGGCGGCTGGAGCGCGAGCCAGTGCCGGTGCGCACGACGGTGGCCGTCAGTTCGGCGAGGCCGGGAGTGCGGTGGGCGACGCTGGCGTTGCCGCTGCGAAAGAATAGTTGCGCGGAAATTTTCGGAAACGTGCGCAGTTCGGCGAGCACTACCTGCATGCCGTTGGGAAGAGCGCGGACGGCGCGCTTGGGCCATGCGACAGGGCGTTCGGGGCCGACGGCGGGCACGGAGTTTGCTGATGACTGCGTTGCGGCGATCGAGCTGGCGGTAGTAGTCATGGGTTTTGTAGTTGTGCCGCTCATGCGGCCACTTCCTTTGCGATGGGGCGGCGAACCAGGATCGCGCGATTTGAGGGTACGAGATATTTTCGCGCGGCGGCTTGCACTTGCGCCGGCGTGACGGCTTGGAAGCCATCGAGAATCGTGTTGATTCGGCCGGGATCACCGTCGAACAGAGTGAAGCAAGCAAGATAGTGCATCAAGCCGAAGCGTGGCATGTGCGCTCCCATTCCGCCTTCGAGATTCGAATAGTAATCGGCACGCAGCTTCACTTTCACGGGCGCCAGCTCGTCTTCGCTGATTCCCTGCTCCTGAATTTCGCGAATGATTTCGTCATACGCGGCGATGGTTTCGTCGCTGGTGAATTCCGGCTTGTGAAAAATGCGAGTGACCATTTGCGTGGGACCGTTGGTTTCGACGAAGTCCGCGCCACCATCGGTTTCGACGGCGATTTCTTTTTCCAGGACGAGGCGGCGATAGATGCGCCCGACGCGTCCACCGTGCAGCGCGTGATCGAGAATTGAGGCGGCGTACCAATCGGGATTGTGGCGATCCGGCACGGTGTAGCCGACGGCGATGGCGGGCAGCGGGCCGAATTTTTCGATTACTTCGCCGCGGCGCTCCTCAGTTTGCGGCGGCTCTGTGACATCCGCACGTGGCGGCAGCGAATGCGTGGGGATATTTTCGAAATGCCGCTTGGCGAGCGCGAAACCTTCGGCGGGATCGACGTCGCCGACCATCAGCAGCACGGCGTTGTTCGGCGAATAGTAGGTGTGAAAAAAGGTTTGCACGTCGGCGAGCGTGGCAGCGTCGAGGTCGGCAAAATCGCCGTAGAAATTGTGCGCGTTGGGCCAATTGCGGAAGGCCACCGGGGGCAGGTCGAGCCAAGGAAAACCGCCATAGGGTTGGTTCATCACGTTGACGCGGACTTCTTCTTTCACGACGTCGCGCTGGTTGCGCAGATTTTCGTCGTCCACTTTCAGGGCGCGCATGCGATCGGCTTCGAGCCACAGGACGCGTTCGAGGGCGTTCGATGGGACGGATTCGAAATAATTGGTGATGTCGTAATTGGTGGTGCCGTTGAGCATGCCACCGGAAGAATTGATCAG
>Ga0181531_10000067_pt1 | contig 84455 bp, 79 predicted proteins | sample PEATcosm2014_Bin_38_FD_119743 | JGI IMG/M metagenome (GOLD analysis project Ga0181531, IMG submission 119743) | Peatland microbial communities from MTU Mesocosm Facility, Houghton, MI, USA - PEATcosm2014_Bin11_10_metaG | ecosystem: Environmental > Terrestrial > Soil > Wetlands > Peat | place... | reverse complement strand
TGCCCTTTTGGGGCTGAGGAATCTGCTTTTTGCAAGCTAAGCCCGCCTGTAATCGTACATACAGTTGTGTCCCATTTTGGGAAACGTACAGGAAGGCGTTTTACGGTCCCGCAGGGCTCTTGGACAAAAGAACGGGGGCCAATTCGTCCGCGAGGACGATCGTCGCTCTGAGGGCATCCTGGACGCAGGAAACGCATGTTTACGAGGGCTGCCAAGCGCGCCGACGCGGCTCGGAAAACCGCCCCGAACGAAGAATCAACAACTTCCACGAATCTTCAATGACTTAGGGATGTTTCTAGGAATGCGTCGCCCAGGTTAGCGCCCAAGAGCAGCTCCGACGTTCCGCGATCTAGATTGAATACGACAGCCAACTGTAACGTAAATATCGGCATCCGAAGTTCGCACCATACTGCTGTTTGATCCGAGGTTTTATGAGATATCAGCGCCTGTTTCTGCTTGTACTTCTGGCCGTTTCGCAAATGGGCATACAAGCCTTGGCGGTCACGGAAACCACGATTCACACATTCGCCGGCGGAGTTTATTCCGGCGATCCGCTGGCCGGACTGGTTTTTGACTCTGCCGGCAACGCCTACGGGACTGCCATTTCCGGCGGCGAAGGTTATGGGACGATTTATGAGCTTTCACCCTCGCAATCGGGTTGGACAGCAACGCTTCTGTACAGCTTTGACAACGCGGGTGGCGCGGCTCCCTACGCACCTCTCATTCTCGATTCCGCTGGAAATTTGTATGGAACCGCAATATGGGGTGGCAATACCTCGGGCGCTTGCCAGGGAAGCGGATGCGGGACCGTATATGAGTTGGCCAAAGTCAGCGGCGGCTGGGAGTTCCATCTGCTTTACGCATTCACGGGCGGATCCGATAGCGCTCATCCTCAAGCAGGTCTAGTTTTCGATAAGTCAGGCAATCTTTACGGGACGACCGCTGGCGGAACTCCAGGTGGCATGGGATCTGTATTTGAGCTCTCGCCGACTAATGGCACCTGGAAAGAATCGACTCTCTACACTTTTGCGGGCGGCAACGACGGAGCGACTCCTTTATCCGCGCTTACCCCCGGTGCGCAGGGAACTTTCTACGGCACCACGGCCTTTGGCGGTCCGCAAAATCTTGGTACGGTATATCGGTTAACCAAGACAGCATCGAAATGGAGGGAAGCGGTCTTGTACGCCTTTAGCGGGCCCGATGGAGCGGAGCCACTAGCCGGATCTCTGCTCATCCGCTATGGATCTCTATACGGGACAACGAATTTCGGCGGAACATCAAATATGGGGACGGTCTTCGCGCTAAGTGAAAGTAACAACTCGGTTGTTGAGAATGTCCTGTACAGCTTTGGAGGCGTAAGAGGTGAAAATCCGTATGGCGGATTGGCAGTTGACGCTGCCGGAAATTTTTTCGGAACCGCCACGTCAGGTGGAAGCATGAATAACGGTGTGATATTCGCGCTCCACAACGCGAGCGGAACGTGGCAAGAAAAGGTATTGCACAACTTCGGCGGAATCAGCGATGGTTCTTCGCCGACGGGAACGCCTGCCATTTATCAGGGAGCACTTTTTGGGCAAGCGAGCGGAGGCGGAGAGTGGAATTCGGGAGTCGCCTGGGAGCTTACGCCCAATTAACCGGGAATTTAGAAAAATCCCCTGATCGCAGAGATAATTGAAAAAGTGCTTGATGAAAAAGCCCACCTAACAAAGGTGGGCTTTAGTGTTTCCCGGGTACTGCAGGGCAGGCTTGTGGTTATCTGGCACTTGGCTGCCATAGCCATTGTTTTGGATTGGGTTTCCCTGGGTGGCAGAATCGACAACTGCCCGGCGGCACGGCTACCGCATCGGATTAAACTGGTCTCTTGGAAGGTGAGCCGTTCCCTCTGCCGTTTCGTAGCTTTGTCTCCACCAGCACGGCCAATACGGTTGCGGTAGTGCGAACATTTCCTGCGATAGATATAAGTGCTTCGGAGACGGGTGGATGAACATCCGCCAGTCCTTCGATACGATCACCCGCCAGATTGAGTTGATCAACTTCAGCCATAATCGCTTCAAAAGCCATGGGTTTGCCTCTTTCGGTGGCGGCTAAGGAGAGAGCACTTCAGATGGACTGCTTAGTTCAGAGAACCTGAAAGAGGAGAAAGGTGGAAACCACCCCTAGAGTCAGTTTATCACTTCCAACTCGCTGTTGTACTTGATGAAACCGGTCTCACCCAGGTTAGCGCCAAAGAGCAGCGCGAACCCTTCGACTTCGCTCAGGGCAGACTCTGGGGCACCAGTAAAACGCTTCTCAACTGGGGGAGGCAATGGCTGGGTGACGAGCGGCCCTTTCACTCCCACCTTTACAAAAAACATAAAGGTGGGCCACCCGCCCGCGCCAATTCTCGAAGGTTAAGCAAAATCGGCGTGCAAGCGGATTCTGAGATGGCGGTAACTTCCTGAGGAGATTTAGGATAAGGCAATTGCGCGATGTCTGGGAGTGGGGGTCGTGCGGGCAATTTTCGTGAGCTGCCAAAAAGACCGGAGAAACGCCGCAAAGTTCACTTTTTAGTCGGCAACGCAATAGAGGCAAAGACTTTAGCAGCGATGCGTGGGATTCGATTCGGGGTGACGGCGATCTCGGGGTTGCGCGCGTTATCACGACACAGCCCGTTTGCATCGCTAAAGCGGCAGGGACGCGTCCGCGCTATGTCTTTGCAGCGAATGAGTTTGCGGCTGTCTTGACAGTGCGGGTCGCAATAAATGCGTTTTTTCGCGCCTTTGCGCGAACATGCATTTCCCAGCAAATAAAAGATATACAAAGACTTACGGGACGGGTCGAAACGCTTGTATGAAATTAGCGTCAAAATTAGACGTGAAAAACACGCGAAAATGCTCCCGGCAAGTCGGGTCTGAGCGGCGGAATTGCGGGAGTGGTTTTTTGGCAGATTTTCACGTCTTTATTCGACGCTGGCAGGTGCATTTCGATACTTCTAGTTTCGCAATTGCGCCTTCGCCGCATGGCTCGATCAGACGTATGCACTTTAACTTCGATGTTTAGTGGGGTGGGTTTCTCTCTCGTCAGCCCACGTCTCGCAAAGGCGGCGAGACATGGGGCACCCAGCAATTTTTATTAGGGCAGGCCTTTGAGCTACTATCTCTCCGAGGTGAAGGGGACCCAAATGTGGAGGAATAAATTTTGGGGATGGTTGGACGAATCAAGCGGGTATATTGCCGCGCCAATACTAATAATTCTCGCGCTCCTGCTTAATCGGTTTGTTAGACCCTATTGGGCGACTCATTTTCTCGACGATTTAATAGTTGCCTTCATAATCGGTGCCGTTCTCGCAGCGACCGTTGACCCTTTTATTAAGCGTCGTGCCAGGCGCGAAGCGACGCTTGATATTTTCCATCACATGTTGGGTTATAGTCTCCCTTTCGTCATCCGAGAGAGACTCCAGAAAATTGTTAAAGAAACCCAGCTATATCGGGAAAATACAGTCCTCTACATAAGCATGACCGAGGAAGGCAGCTTGGCTAAATTTGATGTGCAGATGGAATTCGAGGTCGTAAATCCTACACCACATACGCTCGATTTTGTGCCGCTGCTTCAGTTTGAAAGTGGCGAAAATGCAGAGCTGAAGGAAATTATATGTTTTGGCGACTCCGGCTACGACATAGCCCCAAATCTCGCATCGTCGGGCTTTCTCGGCGCAAGGGAATATCGAGGTACGGGCGTTCCGATTAGTTCAGGTGATCGAAAGAAATTTAAATACGAATACTCCGTTAAATATCCAATTGCCTTAGGATTTTGGTATCCAAATTTCGGATTACCAACAATCGGGCTATCGCTTACGATTAAGTCTCCCGATACTTTTGTTGTCAATGCGACCGCCAGTGACCTGGACTCGCCTATTGGCGAATGGAGGTATCCTAAGCGATTGTGGATGCCAAATGAGCACTTAGAGATTGTCTGGAGGAAGCAATAAGCGGCGGTTTCATGCTGTCCTCGTTCCAAAACATGGGACGCCGTTCAAGCATGGTAAAGACTTAATCTACTCGTACCTTAGCGCTTCAATCGGATCGAGGCGCGAAGCCCGCAACGCTGGGACCATGCCGCTGATCAATCCCACCATCGTCAAGATCAGCGTGGCCGCAATCAGCGTCCCGGGCGCAATAATCAGGCGGATATCGCCATCGGACGCGTTCTTGGCGAAGGCGCTGTAGAGCGTGAGCCGGCCGACCGATAACGCGACGCCGTAGGCGAGAATCACGCCGAGCACGCCTCCGATGAACGTAATCGTCAGTGCCTCGGCGAGAAATTGCATGAGGATGTGCCTTCGCTGCGCGCCCAGAGCTTTCTCCACGCCAATTTCCCGCGTGCGCTGCGTCACCGAAACCAGCATGATGTTCATCAACCCGACGCCGCCGATGCCCAGCGTCAAGGTGCCGATGAAGCCAAGCAAGATTTTCAGACCGAGCGTGATGACCTCAAATTGGTGCACCTGCTCCATCAGGTTGAACACCCGCACCGCCCGCCGGTCGGTGGGATTGAACTTGTGCTCGGTCGCCATAATCGCGCGCGCCGATTGTTCCAGGCGTTCGTAATCCGGCGTCTCGTAGTTGAACCAGATGGAATCGAGATAGTGCGTGTCCTTGAGGTCGCTCATGGTGGTAAAGGGAATGTAGATGACGCGGTTGATGTCGTCATCCCCCTCCTGCATTTTGCCGGCGAGCACGGCGACGACTTCAAAACTCAAGCCGTCAATGCGGATTCTTTCTCCCAACGCATTGCGTCCGGAAAATAATTTCTGCTTCGCCTCTGAGCCGATCATCGCCACGCGCGCGTGTTGCATTTCGTCTTGGGCGTTGTAGAAGCGGCCCTGCCCCAGCTTAAGAGCGCGAATGTCGGGCACGTTGGCGTAATTTCCGGTTACGTTAAACGTATAAGTGCGGGTGTCGTACTGAATGGTGCAGTTCTTGTCCACGGACGGTGTGATGTGTTTGATTTGCGGGAGATTCGTCGTTAGCAAGTCGACATCATCGAGGGTGAAGCGGATCAACTGCCCGGCTTTTTGTCCGCCCGCCTGCATTGAACTTCGGTCGGGGATAAGAATCATCAGCTTGGTACCGAAGTTGGCGAAGATATTGGCGCAGGCTTGCCCAAAGCCGTTGCCGTAGGCGAGCAGCATTACGACCGTGGCAATGCCCCAGGCCATGCCGAGCATGGTCAAGGCGGTGCGGCGGCGGTTGTGCCGCATTGCGCTATAAGCTTCCTGGAGAATGTCACGCCACATGTCTTTATCTAGTTCCGATCTTATTCCGCCCGCAGCGCCTCCACGGGTTGCAAGAGCGCCGCTTTGCGAGCGGGATAGAGTCCCGCGACGACGCCAGCGACCGTGAGACTGCCGATTGCGATCATGGCTGACATCGGAACTAATCGGGGAGGATCAAAGCCGCCCGGCCCCTGCACCGTGTCGAGCATCGCCATGAGGGCCGCGGCAAACCCCATGCCGATTAATCCGCTGCCCAGCGTCAAAATAATTCCTTCGAGGAAGAACTGAAACAAGATGCTGCGGTTGGTTGCCCCCAGCGCCTTGCGCAAGCCGATTTCGCGGGTTCGTTCTGATACTGCGACCAGCATGATGTTGATAACGCCAATGGCTCCCAGCGCCAGCGTGACCAGGCCGACCCCGCCCAAGAATACGTTCATGGCGTCGAAAATCGTACCCACCATCTTCGATTGCTCGATCGTGTCCCAGCCTTCGAATGCGTCTTTGTCGTGATAATCGAAGCCGTGGTTGCGCGCGATGACCTTATGCACTTCTTCCGTGGCCAGCAGGTTTTCACTCCGCACCCGGGGCTGATAGTTGATGAACGAAATCGAATTTTCGTGGCCTTCGCCTTTCAAGGGAAAGAAGGTCGCCATCACCCGGTAGGGAATGTATCCGCGAATATTCGTAGAATTGTCGTCACCCCGCCCCACGCGCTTCACCGTCCCCACAACTTCAAAACTGATGCCGTTGAGCAAAATCGTCGCGCCTACGGCCGGACGTCCGGGGAAAAGGTTCTTCGTAAGTTCATCGCCCAGGACAATTACATTGCGCCGCTGGGTTTCATCGAGCCAGTTCAGCCAACGGCCTTCTTTGACGGGCAAAAAGCGAATGTCGCTATATTGCGGTTCCGCTCCCACAATCTCTCCGTTGGCCGTGGCAAAGTCGCTGACCGTGTGAATGTCTGTCCGCGCCAGCACCGGCACGGCATTCCGCACGTGCGGCGCTTCTTTCCGAATGTCTGCATAATCCTGATAGGTCAGCAGGTAATTGCGGCCCGAACTCATGTTGCCTTCGACGGCCGGCGCGCGTCCCGGGAAGATGAACATGATGTCTTTGCCGTACTCTTCGGTTTCCCGCATATTGCCGGAGCGGAAACCTTCGCCCAATCCCACCAGCAGCAACAGCGATCCCACACCCCACGCGATGCCAAACATGGTGAGGAAGCTGCGCAGCTTATGGGCCCACAGGCTGCGGAAAATCTGCGCGAAGGTGTCGAGTACGAGCCGCACGGCTACCATCTATTGTAGGACGGAACCGTCACGGAGTCGTTAGCAGTGCGGCCGGAATCCTACGGCCCTGAGCGCAGCTGGCGGACGACCTCAACCAGCGAATTGTGGGCAAAGGGTGCGGGGGAAAGCGTCAAAATCAGCATGATGAGGGCGAGCACGGCCAGAGCTTTGCGCGGGGGATTCACGCCCGGCCACTCCGGCACCATGGGATGGCGCATGGCCGTAATGCGCAGCAACACTGCCCATAGAATCCATCCCACCCAGAGATAAATGGCCAGCGGAATCAGGGCAATAATGGTAAGGTTCGAAACCCAGCGGTGCTTGCGGGGAGCAATAGAAAACACAATGTGGCCGCCATCCAGTTGTCCTCCGGGCAGAAGATTGAGCGCGGTCGCGAACATTCCGACCCATGCGGCAATGGCGATGGGATGTAGATTCACCGCGCTCAATCCCGCGGCGCCCGCCTTCAATGCCGGGAGCGGCAAGAGATACCACGCCAGCCGGAATATGAGGGGATATCCCAGCACAATGTCGGCTTGCGGTGCTTGAGCCCGTGCAATATGCGAGAGCGGCAGCGCGATACATAACACGGTCACAGCCACCACAAATCCCGCGATTGGGCCGGCGATGCCGATATCAAATAAGGCCGACCGCGAGCGAATTGGCGCCCGAATTCGAATGAAAGCTCCCAGTGTACCAATCAGCGTGGGCGCAGGAATAAAAAAGGGAAGCGTGGCTTCAACTTTGTAATAGCGGCAATAGAGGTAATGGCCCATTTCGTGGGCCATGAGAATGAGCATTAATGTTGCTGAGAATGGGATGCCGAGCCGCAGCAACGAGGGCTTCCGCAGCACTTCTTCCAGGGGGAAGAACGGTATCGCATCATTGTTCTGGCCATTGCTCACGGAGAATGTCGGCAGGTTACGTTGGAAGTTCGACTCAAGTTGCACGCCGACCACCAGCGTTGTGAAGATGGTGGCCAGCAACAGCAAGGCGTGCAGCCAATAGCGTGGCCGGTAGGCGCGTGCCTGCCAGACTGCTTCCGGCGAGCGAAAGCCGGGGCGGTAATACTCAATGGTCGATTGTGATATTGCGGGCGGAAGCGACGGTGAAGGATCTGGAGGGATAATTTCAGACATCGCTTTCAGATATCAGGGTTCCGCTGGAACTGTTGGTTTAGGGAAGCGCCGAATCACGGACGCATTGTCATTCCGAATCCGCTTCAGCGATGAGGAATCTGCCGTTGCCGTTGAATGCCGCAGCTACTCAATCGCTTGCAATTCTTTGCCCGGCTTGAAGCGAACGGCTTTGCCCGGCGGAATCGAAACCTCGGCGCCGGTGCGCGGATTGCGCCCGATGCCGGTTTTGCGCGGCCGCACGTTGAAGACGCCAAAACCACGCAGTTCGATGCGATCCCCTTTGGTGAGAGAGCGCTTCATGCTCTCAAACACAGTTTCGACAGCGATTTCAGCTTTGGTTTTGGTGATGCCCGTCTTGGCAACCACTTCGTTGATGATGTCCAGCTTGATCAAGGACTAGCCCCCGCTCGCAAGTCTAGGAATGTTCTACCAAGTCCTTGATGCTAAGGGAGATAGATGAGATTGTCAACGGCAGGAGCCCACATGGTTCACTTCCTCAGGCGATGTCTCACCGACAGTCCGGGTTCTCACTAGTGGGCTGAGGGATCTCGCGCGACGCTACTTCTTCCTCCAAACATCTCCACAACTCACAATTTGATAGATTAGTACGCTAACCACTTTTACCACTGTTACCGGGAACTCATCCCAAGGAGCCTCATGATTAAGAGCGACCGCTGGATCCGCAAAGCTGCCCTCGAGCGCGGCATGATTAATCCGTTTTCTGAGAAGCAGGTGCGCGAGGGTGTAATTTCTTACGGACTGTCTTCGTACGGCTATGACCTGCGCGTCTCCGATGAGTTCAAGATTTTTACCAACGTCAATAACTCGATTGTTGACCCCAAGCACTTCGACGAAAAGTCGTTTGTGTCGCTGACGGCTGACGTTTGCATTGTTCCGCCGAATTCCTTTGCGCTGGCGCGCTCGGTCGAATACTTCAAAATCCCACGTGATGTGCTGACGGTTTGTGTGGGCAAGTCCACTTACGCCCGCTGCGGGATTATTGTGAACGTCACGCCCTTCGAGCCGGAGTGGGAGGGCTTTGTCACCCTGGAAATTTCGAACACCACGCCGCTACCGGCGAAAATTTACGCCAACGAAGGCCTGTGCCAGATTTTGTTTTTCCAGTCGGATGAAGTGTGCGAAGTCAGCTACGCGGACCGCAAAGGGAAGTATCAGGCGCAGAAGGGAATCGTGCTGCCGAAGTTGTAGGGGGAAGCGCAAGCCCTTGACAGGAGTTGTATTGCATTGTATTACAGCGCAATACGGGGTATATTTCCTCGTAGTATGCCTTCCAGCGAAAAGCTCGTTACCTTCCGCGCTCCGGCCAAAAAAATAGAGGCCCTGGATTCGCTCGCAGGCGCCAAAGACCGGCCGCGCAGCTATCTCATCAATGAGGCAATCGCCAACTACATTGAACTGCACGCCTATCACGACGGGCTAGTCCTGAAGGGACTGGAGGAGATGCGCAAGGGCGATGTGGTGAAGCATGAAGAAGTACTTAAGCGGCTCCGAAATAAAGGCCGGCGCTCGTGATCGAGTGGTCGAAGCAGGCGATCCGCCAGCTTGACCAAGCCTATGATTGCATCGCACTTTCGAACGGCGAGAGTGTTGCCACGCAGGTCACATCACAAATTATTAAAAGTATTGAGCGGTTGGCAGCATTTCCCATGTTGGGGAGAGTGGGGCGTGTTTCCGGTACGCGTGAGTTAGTCGTTCCAGATACTCCTTTTGTTGTCGCGTATACCAAACAAAAGAAGCAAGTTGTGATTCTCGCCATTTATCACGGCGCACAACAATGGCCCGACGCTTTTTAATGGAAATGGACTTGGACGAGGTTAACTGTTTTGCAATTCCCGGCTATTTTTCGCTCGCTTTGTACATGTATTTGATGGAAGGTTTGAAGATCATGAGATTGGGAGCGCCGCCGGTGCGATTGATTTTGAGGCAATCCTTGTCATACCACTCGATGACGCCCTGAATTTCCTCGCCGTCATGGAGCACTAGGATCATGGGCGTCTTCGACTGCATTTGCTTCTGGTAGTAGAAATTCTCGGCGTTGGTGTGCTCGGGCGGGGGCGTCTTTTTGGCGCCGCCGTTAGCATGACCGTGGCTCCGCTCGGTGCGCTCGCGTCCGGGCGCTTGCGGCGCGGAATGCTGAGAAGCATGATGGTTGTTGTCGTTGCGATTGAGCGAGGGGCGGATGAGCTTGCGATTGGCGAACTCGTCGGAAGCTACGCTGCGCTCGGCTGGCATGGAGTCGATCGCATCTTTCATTTCTTCACCTGCATAACGTCAACCTGCATGGGGCACGCTTTCATTGCGGGCCACAACCCGTGGCGCGACTTGATTGTGGATACAGGGCTTGGAACTTTTGACTAACGTAGCACAGGAACCAAGGGATGACAATACGCTAGCCGGTAGTCTTTAGACGTAACCGTTGGCCCAACCCTAAATTGCGCGGATTGCGCCAGAAGCTAAGGGCTGCTTTCGAGGGCGGTGGCGAAGGCGTCGAGCGACAGAGAACGCATCAGGTTGCGGCGCATGCCACGCTCTACTTCAGCCAGGCGGTCAGCAGCCTGGGCGATCCAATCGAAGGCCGAGGATTCGGCGAGCTTTTGCAACTCGCCTTGAATATCGGTATTACGGACCAGCTGCGGGGTGCCGGCATTGATGAACATTAAATCTTGCAAAACCGAGTAAGTCGTACGAAGCAGGGCTTCGATTTTCTCGCGGCCTTCGGCGCCCGCACGGAAAGTTTCTGTGAGCTTGAAGAGTTCGGTGTGATCGCTACGTCTTGCGGCGTTGAGTAAGACGAGTGCCTGGGCGCGGGCTGCGATGTATGCGGCGAGGTCAAAGCTGCGGGCGCGTCCGACGGCACCTTCGGCGAGCCGGGCGACGAGAGCCCGCTGCTTTGAATTCCAGTCGGGGCGGCGCTTCGCGAGGTCTTCTTCGATTTCGGCTGCGGGCAAGGCGGCGAGCGTGACGGTCATGGAACGGGAGCGGAGCGTGGGCAAGAGTTCCCCGGGATTTGTGGTGAGAAGGAAAATTGTTGCGAAGTCTGGCGGTTCTTCGAGCACTTTCAGAAGCGAGTTGGCGGCTTCTTTCATGAAAGCGGAATCGGTAAAAATGTAAACGCGTTCTTTGGCGTCGCCGGGTCGGAAATAGATGGTCTCGATGACGCGGCGGACCTGATCTACCTTAATCATCATTTGTGGAGGGTCGGGCGGGATGACAAGGACGTCGGGATGAGTTTGTACGTATAGTCTGGTCTCTTTTTTGTCGGTCTCGCGAAGGCCCTCACGGGTCTCGACGGCTTCAGCGACGCGCGCATCGAGATCTTCGGATTGCGCGATGCGGGTGCAGTTGGCGCATTTGCCGCAGAAATCGGGAAGGCCGCTGGTTATCTGGGGATCCAGACAATTCAGGGCCTTGGTTAGCATTAGCGCGAGCGTGTATTTGCCCGCGCCTTCGGGGCCGGCGAGAATGACGGCCTGCGGGAAATGATTATGGGCGAGCATGTCGCGCAGGCGATTTACCACTTCCGCATTGCCGTAGAAATCGGAAAAACCCATAAAAAATTTCACCACAGAGGCACAGAGACACAGAGAAAACAAACTCAAGCTTGTTATTTTTTTAATTTTAAGCGCGCAGAGACAATTTCCATGATTTTTCTGTGGGTTTCATTGGGCGTGCCGCGGGCATCGACGAGGCTGACACGGTGGGTCTCACGCCTGGCAATGTCCAAGTAGGCCTGATGAACGCGGGAAAAGAATGCACGGTTTTCGCGCTCGAAACGATTCTCGTCGCTCTTGCGGTGATTTTTGGCGGCATGAGTAGAGTTGCGCAGGCGGGCGCGTGATACGCTCATGGCCACGTCGCAATCCATCAGGATGGTCAAGTCAGGTTGGAGATTTCCGCAAAGAATGCGGTGCAGTTCCAGGACGGGCGCGCTACCTAACTTGCGTCCGCCGCCTTGATAGGCTTCGGTGGAATCGGTGAAGCGGTCGCAGAGCACGATTTTTCCGGCGGCGACGGCAGGTTGTATGACTTCATGAATGTGCTGGGCGCGGGACGCGAACATGAGGGCGAGTTCGGCGTGCGGGTCGAGGCCAGCGGTGCGCGAGTCGAGTAGAACCTTGCGGATGTTCTCGCCGGTGGCGGTGCCGCCGGGTTCGCGCGTCATGACAACGTCGAAGCCCTGCTGGCGGATGGCTTTGTCGAGCTTTTTCAGTTGCGTGCTTTTGCCGCAGCCGTCGAGGCCTTCGAAGGTGATGAATTTTCCGCGAGACACGAGGAAAATCATAGCATCCGGAGGAGTACTCACCGCCGAGGACGCAGAGGGCGCCGAGAAAACCAAAGGATTTCAAACCAAGAAGGGCGCAGACTTGCGGAGGGTAGGAACTATCATCGGGGACACGAAGGGTCACGAAGATATCGTTGAATGCATACGAGTATGCCTAATCGTCGGTGATCCCAGCAAAGAGGTCGGTCTCCTCTGCCATGGGGCCGTAAGTAGTCGATGCGGCGAGATGAAAAAATTCCATGCCGCCGCGCTTACGCACTGTGCCCTCCCAGCGTTCGAGCAAAGGCACCTGCGTGGTGTGGGCGCGGAAGGCGGCGATTTTATCTTCGACAAACTTGTCGATGTTGATGGAGGCCGTGATGGGAGGAAGATTAACGGGCTGGCGGTCGGGAAGGGTGAAGTTTGCGGTGGCGTAGTAAAGCTTTTGGGTGCGATGCGGCTTGAGACCTTCAGCGAACTGGTCAGCGAAGCGGTTGTCGCGAGAAGCCCAGTGATAGGCGAGCGTGGCGAAGACCGCAGCCATGGAGTGGTCGGTGTGACCGGTGACGGCGCCTTCGGGGCCAAAAGTCATCATCACGTGAGGGCGAAAGTCGCGGACGCGGCGGGTGATGTCGGCGACGACTTTGTTGAGGTCCTGGCGATGAAGTTGGCCGTCGGGATAGTCGAGCACCTGGCATCGTGAGACTTTCAGGATGGCGCAGGAGGCGGCTAATTCTTTCCTGCGGATGGCGGCCAATTCGGCGTCGCTCTGGGCGTTTCCCCGGTTGGATGCTGCCTGCCCCGGCGTGAGGCACAGGACATAGGTTTCGACGCCGCGTTCGTGGTAGAGGCGAAGAGTGCCACCAAATCCGCCGGCCTCATCGTCAGGGTGAGCGGTGACGCACATAAGACGAAGCATGAAGTTATTGTAGCTTGAGGTTTGGGTGGGTGACGTGGGTTCCGAGGATGGCGCGGGTTTCAGCGGGGAAAGCAGATTCCTACGCGCGTTCTCGTCGCGGCGCTACTGCGAACGGCTCGGCGCGACAAGTTGGTTGGCATGGGTTCCAAGAAATCTCTTCATTCCGGGGCGGGGATGGGCTAGAATTTCGCTGCCCGCCAAGCGGGCGCGGTACTGCTTTCAAGTGCTGTCCCAGGGAGTCTTGCGTGCATGTTTTAATCACCACCGATACGTTGGGCGGGGTGTGGCCCTATACCCGCGAAGTGGTTATTGGGCTTCATGCGCGCGGTATTCGTGTGACGCTCGTCAGTTTTGGCGACATCCCGCTTCCCGAAGAGACTAAATGGATGGACGGTTTGGATGGGCTGGACTATCGGCCTACCGCGTTCCGCCTGGACTGGATGCAGGAAGGCGAACAAGATCATGATGAGGCGACCAGTTATCTCACAGCTCTGACGCGTGAGCTTAAGCCGAGTGTGCTGCATTTGAATCATCTCAGCCACGGCAGCCTGCCGGTGAAGACGCCTCGGATCGCGGTCGCACATGGCGACATAATCAGCTGGTGGAACGCGGTGCATGGATGCGAACCGAAAAACAGTTCATGGCTGCGGTGGTATCGGGACGTGATGACCCGGGGATTGCGGCAGGCGAGCGCGGTGGTTGCGCCTACCTATGCGATGCTCGACGCCTTACAAGAGTGTTATTCATGGGGCAGGGCGGGAACGGTGATTTACACCGGAAGGAACCCTGTCCTGTTTAATCCCCATCTGAAAAAAGAGAACACGGTTCTGGCTGTGGGCGCCATTCTGGATGCGGGCAAGCAAGTGGCGCTGCTGACGCAGAGAACACATTCGCTACCGGTCTGCATTGTGGGCTCAGACTGCACGTCAACGGCATCCAGGATACCGATTCGCACGGACGTGAAGGTCGCGGTCGAGCCGTTATTGCTGGCGATGAAAGGTCCGCAAACAGAAACCCAAATGCGCATGCTTTATAGCCGGGCGTCAATATTTGCGGCGACGGCGCGTTATGAATCCTCGGCAACCACGACGATTGAAGCCGCACTTTCGCGTTGCGCCATTGTGGCCAACGATACACCCCTGCATCGTGAGATGTGGGACGATGCGGCTGTCTACTTCAAGACAAACGATGCCGGGAGCCTTGCGGAGACGATTCGGCGGCTGAGTGAAGACCGTGAAGTCGCGCAAGGTTATGGCAATCGTGCGTACCAGCGGGCCCGCGAACGCTTTACGGCAAGGCGCATGGTGAATGAATACATCGAACTCTACCGTGAGCTGATGAGCACGAGCGTCGTCGCGGCATGAAGGCGCTACTTTCTTTCTTAATACCTAAAGCAGTTCCTACGCATTCTCGTCGCTTTGCGACTGCGAATAGCTCGGAATGACAAGGGATCGAGAATAGTGCTCTACCAAGCAGCTGTCTGTTTCAACAACCATGTACACCGCGCAAGCTGCTATCTTGAGTGAGCATCGATTTCAGAAAAATCCATAAATTTCAGGAGACGTCATGGCGAGCATCAAGATTACGGTGAAAAAGAATGGGCCTTTTCGTGTGGAAGGACCGGAGGGCGCGATCGAGTTAGTGGATGCGGACGGGAACGCGTACGATTTGACCGGGAAGCCGGCGTTTTCGCTTTGCCGTTGCGGCGGTTCGGTCAACAAGCCGTTTTGTGACGGAACACACAGCAAGATTGGATTCCAGGGAGCGGAACTGGCAGTGAAGAAAGCGGACGAGGGTCAGGCGCCGCAGGGATAGAGGCATCAATCTATGGGCAACGCGAAGCGGGGAGATTTTACCGACAAGGAATTGGGGATGGACCGCGAGATCTCGCGGCGCGATTTTCTCAACGGCGTGGCCTTGACGATTGGGGCGGCGATGATGCCATCTCCTTTGCACGGAATGTTTCCGCAAATGGGCGCAGACTATTATCCGCCCGCATTGAATGGATTGCGGGGCAGTCACGTGGGTTCCTTTGAGGTGATGCACAGCGTGCGGGACGGAACCTTCTGGGATGATGCTGGAGCTGCAACTGACACCGGCGAGAGGTATGACTTGATTGTAGTCGGTGGCGGCATCAGCGGGCTTTCAGCGGCGCATTTCTTCCGCAAACAGAAGGGTGGAAATGTGCGCGTGCTGATTATTGAGAACCATGACGATTTTGGCGGCCACGCCAAGCGCAATGAATTTCATGCTGACCGGCGAACGATGCTGGGGTTTGGGGGGACGTTTTCAATTGAAAGTCCTGCGCCCTATAGCCCAGTGGCCAAAGGATTGATCGAAGAGTTGGGGATCGATGTTCCTTCCTATCCCAAATATGTCGACAAAAAGCTGTACCGCTCGCATGGAATGCATCAGCACATTTTTTTCGACAAGCAGCAGTTCGGCGAAGACAAGCTGGTGATCAATCCTGATCCGCGTTATGGCGAGGAGAGCCGCGGTTCGGGGAGCGTGCGCGCATTCCGGCAGTTTGTGAAGCAGGCGCCCATGTCTGCGCAGGCAAAGAAAGACTTGCGCCGGCTTTACACCGATAAAAAAGATTACATGCCGGGATTGAGCGATGAGGAGAAGAAGGCGCGACTGGCGAGGATGAGCTATGCAACGTATCTGACGGATGTGGCGAAGGTGAGTCCGGAGCTGGTGAAGATGTTTCAGGCGATGCCACAGCCGTTGTTTGGAGTCGGGATTGATGCGATTGCCGCGCAAGATGCCTGGGGACTCGATGCGCCGGGTTTCGATTGCCTGAAACTGAACGACACGCCGGGGAAGGGAATGAATCGCGATGCGATTCCCAATGAAGAGGCGGAGAAATATTTCTTTCATTTCCCGGATGGCAATGCTTCCATTGCACGCATGCTGGTGAGGAAATTGATTCCCGACGCCATTCCGGGAAGCACAGCCCAAGACATCGTTTTGGCGCGCGCCGATTATTCGAAGCTGGATCGGGAGGGTGCGCCGGTGCGCATCCGGCTGAATAGCACGGCGGTGAAAGTGCAGCAAATCGGCGATGCCGGTGGCGCGAAGGAAGTGGAAGTGCAGTATTCGCAAGGGGGGAAGCTTTACTCGGCGAGGAGTGCATACTGCGTACTCGCGTGCTGGCATGTGGTCATCCCCTACATCTGCGGCGAGCTGCCGGAGAAGCAGAAGCAGGCGCTGAGCTCGGCGGCGAAAGTGCCGCTGCTGTATACGAATGTGGCGATCCGGAACTGGAAGGCATTCGAAAAATTAAAGACGAATGGGATTTACGCGCCGGGAATGTATCACACGTTTATGGCACTTGATATTCCGGTGAGCATCGGGGGCTACGAGTGCTCGAAGCGGCCGGATGAGCCGATTGTTGTGCATATGAGCAAGACGCCATGCCATCCGGGGCTGCCGGCGCGGGAACAGCATTTGCGAGGGCGCATGGAGCTGTTCATGACGACGTTCCAGACGATGGAGAGGAAGATTCGCGAGCAGTTCGCGCGCATTGTGGGGCCGGGAGGGTTTGATCCGGCGACTGACATTACGGCGATTACGGTGAACCGCTGGCCGCATGGGTACGCATACGAGTACAACTCGCTGTGGGATAAATTCTGGCTGGAGGGAACAGAGACGCCCTGCCAGGTCGCGCGAAAACCATACGGCCGGATTGCGATCGCAAATGCCGACGCGGATGCGTATGCCTATACCGATTGTGCGATTGATCAGGCATGGCGGGCCGTGGGGGAACTGGCAAAGGCCTGAACTTAGTGGATGGTTTTGGTCTTGCGCGACATGTAATCCATCAGCAGATATTGGCCAAGGGTGTAAGGCGTGGTGAAGTAGGCTTTTCCCCGGCACATCTCGGTAACTTTCTGGACAAATTGAATCAGGCCGTAGTCGGAGGCGAGCATGAAGGTGTTGATCATGACTCCGGCCCGCTTGCACTTTGAGACTTCCTGCAAAGTTTCGCTGACAACTAATGGGTCGAGACCGAAAGCATTTTTGTATATGCGGCCGTCTTCGAGGGTAAGCGCGGAGGGCTTGCCATCGGTGATCATAACGATTTGCTTCATGTCTTTGCGTTGACGCTGGAGAATGCGTTGCGCGAGGCGCAAGCCTTCGCGAGTATTTGTGTAGTAGGGGCCGACTTTCACGCGGGCGAGTTGGGAGAGGGGAACTTCTTCCGCAGAGTCGTGGAAGAGTACGAGCGAAAGCGAATCACCGGGATATTGAGTGCGAATTAACTGGGAGAGCGCCATGGCAACTTTTTTGGCTGGGGTGAAGCGGTCTTCTCCGTAGAGGATCATCGAGTGCGAGCAGTCGAGCATGACGACGGTGGCGCAGGAGGATTGATACTCGCACTGATGCACTTGCAGATCGGAATATTCGATGTTGAGCGGCACCGTAAGGCCTTCGCGCTGAATCGCATTCGAGAGAGTCGCGGTGATGTCGAGATTGAGCGTGTCGCCGAACTCATAGGTGCGTGATGATCCGCTGGCTTCGATGCCGGTGGCCATATCGCGAGTGTCATGGCGGCCAAAGCTGGATTTGCCGAGCGATCCCATCAAGTCGCGCAGGGTCTTGAATCCGAGGAAGTCAAGGCTCTTGTCGGTGATTTCAAATTTCGCCTGCTGGGCTTCGCCGGTTTGTCCGCCAACGGAGGAACGCGATGGGTCATGCGGATCGTCAACGGTGATGTAATCTTCCTGTTGCATGCGCTGAATCAACTGGTTGATCAATTCGTCGAGAGTGCCGTCCATTTGCATTTGTTCAAGGCGCTCGCGCATTTCTTCGTCGAGCGCGTCACTCTCGAGCAGCGCCTGTTCAATCGCACGGCGAAGTTGGTCGAGGGTTTGCTCGCCTTCGAAGGGATCGCCGTACGGGGAATATTCGAATCCGCTGCGCAGGAGATAGTCTGAAAGCGCGCCGAGCAAGTCCTCCAGGCTCAACTCGCCCGCAGGATCGGGAACGTATTTGGAGTAGCGGATGCGTTTCATAAGAGCAGCTCTCAGCTTTGGCCGTCAGCTTCCAGGAGCAGCTTTTGAGCTGGCGCTAACAGCTAGTTATACGGTCTGCGGCCGCGGAATCTTTCTTCGGGTTCCATGGTGCGTTCGGCCGGTTTGGGCGCTTTTTCGCCGGCTTTGAATACGCGTTCCTCGGTTCGGCCGATACGTTTGTGCGCGTATAAGCCTTCGAGAACAAATTCTGCAGCGGATGCGAGCGTCTCGGTATTCTCGTGTGGCCCGATGTTCAGCTTGTTCAATTTTTCCATCAGACCCTGAATGCCGCGTAAGGACTCGAGTGATTCTTTGGCGCTGGCGGAGTCGGGCATCTGGATTTCGCCGCCGAGATCGAACCACTGAACGATCTGGCGCATTTCGACGCCATGAAAATATTTGTCGTAAGTCTTGGCTATGGCGGCACGAATAAGCTCGCGGCCGACGGTGTCTGCGCCCTTCATCTCCCCTTCATATTCGAGTTCGAGTTTGCCCGTGATGGCAGGCAATGCAGCATAGACATCGCCGATGCGCGGGACGACGACTTTTTCGTCATGGCGAATGGCGCGGCGTTCGGCATTGGAGAGGGCATTCTCCATGGCAGAAATCGGCAGCCGCTGGCTTACTCCGGAACGCTTGTCAATTTTCTTATCCTCGCGGGCAACGAAAGCAATCCTCTCAATTACTTCGCGGACGTAATCCGGAACTTGCAATTTGCGGCCGTTGCGTTGCGTCCAGGCCTCCTGTGTCGTAATGGAGATTCCTTCTTCGACTGTCGCCGGATAATGCGTGCGAATCTCTGACCCAATGCGGTCTTTGAGCGGAGTGATGATTTTGCCGCGGGCGGTGTAATCTTCCGGGTTGGCGCTGAAGACGAGTGCGATATCGAGCGGCAGGCGGATGGGATAACCCTTAATCTGCACATCGCCTTCCTGCATGATATTGAAAAGTCCGACCTGAATCTTCCCGGCCAGATCGGGAAGTTCATTGATGGCAAAGATGCCGCGGTTGGCGCGAGGAAGCAGGCCATAGTGCACCGTCATCTCGCTCGAAAGTTCGTGACCGCCCCGAGCGGCTTTGATGGGGTCAATGTCGCCGATGAGGTCGGCGATGGTGACGTCGGGGGTTGCGAGTTTTTCCACGTAGCGGTCTTCTGCGGTCAGGTATGCAATCGTGATCGCATCGCCATGCTTCGCGACTTCTTCACGGCAACGCTTGCAAAGAGACGCGTAGGGATTGTCATGAATCTCGCAGCCCGCGATGTAGGGCATATGAGGATCCAGCAGGGAAGTGAGGGCGCGCAGGATCCGGCTTTTTGCCTGGCCGCGCAAACCGAGCAGGATGAAGTTGTGGCGCGAGAGAATAGCATTCACGATCTGAGGCACGACAGTATCGTCATAGCCGACGATTCCCGGGAAAATTGGGCCCCCGCCGCGCAACTTGGCGATCAGGTTCTCACGCAGCTCGTCTTTCACGTGGCGTGACAACAAGGCTTTTTCAGAGAAGGAACTGCTGCGCAAATCACCGAGGGTGCGGGGCAAACTCATGACGGTCGAACTCCAGGAAGAGGCTTACTACGGCGATTATACGCCGGAGAGGAGACTCAGATGACGTGGCCGTTGCCGCCGGCCTTCTTGCGCACCTGTGTCGCCCGGCGCAGGTTAGGCAGTATAGATTCGAAAAATGCGATGAGCGCATGAATGCGCTCGCTTTCGGATCGTGTTTCGAGCAGATGCTGTTTGAAATCGAGATCCAGAGGGAGCGACGAGGCGAGGTGAAATGATAGCAAGCCTTCCTGGATCGTAGCCGAGCTTTCCGGTTGGGCGCCGGCGAGAGTGAGGATTTCTCCATGAAGCGCGATCGCCCTGGTCATATCGTCAGCCGTGGACGGCGCGGACTCATCGTGCAAATTGAGGATGTCGGCCTGTAGAAAAGCGCGGCTGGTCTCCACACGCAAGATCTCGAAGCGTTGACTGCCGCGGACCAGGATGTCGAGCCGGCCGTCGTCGTATGTTTTCGCGACTGAAGTGATCTGAGCAGTACATCCGATGTCGGCCAGGCGTTGCTCTTTCGTTTCTGCGCGCGTTTCCACGCGGACCACACCGAACTGCCGCTTTTGCGTGAGGCATTCGCCGATCATTTCGCGGTAGCGGGGCTCAAAAATATGCAGCGGCAAGATAGCGCCGGGCAGGAGCACAAGTTCCAGAGGGAAGATCGGCAGCAGCGTACTCAATGACGTTCCGCAAAGTAGAACATCGTTTGATTGTACCGATTTATTTTGGCCCTTGACGCGCCAGCATTAACGGAATAAAAGCGGAACATGAGCCTGCCACAAGAGTTGTCGGAAAGGGCTGCCGTGATAACGGGCGCTTCCATGGGCATCGGCGAAGCCATTGCCCGGTTGTTCGTCGACCGTGGCGCGAGCGTCGTGCTGCTCTCCCGCGATTTAGCGCGGGCCGAGGCGGCGCGGGAGCGCATTGGCCACAAGGAGAGGACCCTGGCTCTAGGCTGCGACGTGCGCCGCCCTGAAGAAATGGAGCAGGTCGTCAATTTCACCGTGCGGCAGTTTAAACGGATTGATATCTGGATCAACAATGCTGGTCACGGCATCCTGGACTCGGTCGCGAACGTCGACATGGCGGCAGCTCGCGAGGTTTTTGAGACGAATTTCTTCGGCACAGTAGAAGGCATGCAAGCGGTGATTCCCGTGATGAAGCAGCAGGGATCGGGGACGATTATCAACGTATCGAGCGTGGCTGGCCACGTTCCACTCCCGTTTATGGGGATTTACAGCGCGACGAAGTTTGCCATGAATGCCGCGGGAAAGGCGGCAAGGATTGAATTGAAGAGGTTTGGAATCAATGTGCTGACGGTTTGCCCGGGTTTCGTACGCACGGATTTTGGGGCAAATGCCATTCACGGGGCGGAAGTGCAGCGTGTGCGGCCGCAGGCGGTACGTGGAATTTCAGCGGAACGCGTGGCGCAAGCTGTGCTGCGTGGCTACTTGCGAGGAAAAAGGGAAGTGATCGTGCCATGGACGATGATTCCCGTTATTAAGCTTTATCAATTGTTCCCGGGCGTCGTAGAGGCATCAATGGCCAGGATGTCGAAGCCGAGTAGCTAGTGGTTGTAATACGACTTCACGCCAAGTCGGAGAGCATTGCCGTCATCTCTGACTGGGCATGATTGTTCCCGGTCCGGCGAGCCGAGGAGATCCCTTCAGTCAGCATGCGTTTCGCATCTTCCACTCGATCGGCTTTGACGAGTGTCTGTGCGGCCATGAAGTAGCCGGCGGTGTAATCGGGGTGCGCCTCGAGCAGTTTCTTGAATTCCATGAGGGCCGCCTCAAAATTGCCGGCATTGGAATGCTCCAGCGCGAGTCCATAGCGGGCAAAGGCGTCATTGGGATTCTGAGCCAGAATTTCGTTGAGCATGGCGATACGATCCATAGCTCAGTCAGATTACTACATCGTTTTGGCGCAACCGCAAACCCCGGTACAATCGTTTCGTATGAGTACAACGGACATCCTTGCGCCGCGACCGGTATGCGATTCGCAGTCGGAAATGAACGAAATTGTGCTGCCCAACGACGCCAACCCGCTCGGGTCACTGCTCGGCGGCCGTTTGATGCACTGGATTGACCTTGCCGGTGCGCTGGCTGCACACCGGCACTCGCGACGTTATGTGGTTACGGCGTCGATTGATCATATGGATTTTTGGGTCCCAGTGCATGTCGGCGATTTGGTTGTTATGAGGGCTTCGGTGAATCGCGTTTTCCGGACCTCAATGGAGGTCGGCGTGAAAGCCTGGGTGGAGAATTATTTAGTTGACGATTGCAAGCACGTGAGTTCGGCGTATTTAACCTTTGTCGCAGTTGACAAGGCAGGAAATCGTCTGCCGATTGCGCCGGTAATTCCAGAGACCGAAGAGCAGCGGCGGCGGTTTGAAGACGCCGGGAGGCGCCGCGAAATTCGACGGACGGAACTAGAACGCAAGAAGTACCGCTAGGTTCTGCACCCGTCGTTTAGCTTATATAATTGATTAATAGCCTGACTATATACGCCGGAAGAGGTTTTCTTGAACGCACATCAGCATCATCAGCCCGGACAACAGCCACCCGCTCCTCAGCCATTGCCGGGAGTGGATACGATTATCGCCGTGGGTTCGGGCAAGGGCGGCGTCGGTAAGACCACGCTGGCCGTGAACTTAGCATTAGCATTGGCGAAGTTGGGCTATAAGGTGGGATTGCTTGACGCCGACGTTTACGGGCCCAACGTGCCGCTGATGCTTGGTGTAAATGAACAGCCGAAGGTACTCGGCGACAATCGGATTGAACCACTAGAGGCGCACGGAGTGAAAGTGATCTCAGTGGGATTTCTCAATCCCGGTGACAAGCCGTTGATTTGGCGCGGCCCGATGCTGCACTCGATTATCCGGCAATTCCTGGGCTCGGTGTTGTGGGGGAAGCTGGACTATCTGATCGTGGATTTACCGCCGGGTACTGGCGACGTCGCACTGTCGCTCATTCAAACCGTGCCTCTCAGCGGCGCGATCGTAGTTTCGACGCCGTCCGATGTTTCGCTTCAGGATGCGCGCAAGGCGATTGAGATGTTCCGCCAGATGAAAGTCGATCTCGTCGGCATGGTCGAGAACATGAGCTATTTCGTCTGCCCACATTGCCAGCATGAAGTGGATATTTTTTCGAAAGGCGGCGCGAAAAAGACTGCGGCCCAGTTCGACGTCGAATTCTTAGGCACGATTCCGCTTGATCCTGATATCCGAAAAGCCGGGGACTCGGGTAAGCCCCCCGTTCTCGAAGGTGAAAGCGCACCCCACGCGAAGGATCTTTTTGATTTTGCTCGCCGGGTGGTTCAACGAGCAGCGGAAATCAAGAGCCAGTCGGGCGAGAGCGTAATTCAGATCCAGTGACGCAGTGGCCCAGAAACCTTCCCGGGCCTATTGCATCTAATAGACTTAGCAGAGTTAATCACGGCCAAAGTTTGTCCTGCTTTGGTTTTCTTTCTCGAATGGTTCAATGGGATAATTAGATATGCAGCCTGGAGCACCCATCGGTGGGCGCGAACGTGAAATCCTTACGGCGATCGTGGAGACTTATATTGCCACGGGAGAGCCTGTGGGCTCGCGCACGCTTGCGCGTTCCAATCGCGAAGGGTTGAGCCCGGCGACTATTAGAAATGTGATGGCAGACTTGGCGGACTCTGGCTTTCTCGAGCAACCGCACACTTCGGCTGGTCGCGTGCCCAGCCCGGAAGCCTATCGCTATTACGTCGAACAGCTTACAGGCAATACGCGACTCTCCGGCGAGAGCGAAGGCATCATCAAAGAGTCGCTGGGTGGCGTTTCCGACGTGCAGGAGTTCATGGAGCGCACTTCCCATGTGCTGTCGCTGATTTCCAAGAATGTCGGTGTAGCTGTCGCCATCGGCGGTTCCAAGAATGCGCTCGAACACGTGTATTTTTCCCGGCTGGGCGATCAGAAAGTGCTAGCCGTCGTTGTCACGAAGTCGGGCGTCGTGCGCGACCGGTTGTTGCGGTTGGATATCCCGCAGAGTGATCTGGATGTGGCGGCGCGGTTTATTAATGAGAATTTCCGGGGATGGACGATGGAAGCGATGCGCGCCGACGTGGCGCGCCGCATCGAACAGGAGCGCAGCGAGTACAACCGGTTGATGAAATCGGTGGAACAGCTTTACAAGCAGGGAGCGCTGGCCACAGATGACATGGCGCACATGGTTTTCGTGGAGGGTGCCGCGAATCTGGTAGACCAGGAACAAGATCGTCAGCGACTTCAGGAGTTGCTGAAGACGCTCGAAGAGAAGCAGAAGATTGTAGAGTTGCTGGGCGCGTATCTTGATACGCGACAAGAGGCAGTGCGAGTCGTGATTGGGTTGGATCAGACTGATCCCTCGCTGCGCAATCTTGTGCTTATCGGTTCGCCTGCGCGAGTCGCAGGAGAGGTGCGAGGTTCGCTCGCAGTATTGGGGCCAACGCGAATGGATTATCAGCACGCGATTACTGCGGTGTCTTACATCGCGCGATTGTTCGACCAAGTCTTGAATGATTCCGAGTAAAAATGCCATGGCAAAAATGAATGGAAAGAGTGAAGTCATCGAAAAAGAGCAAAATCAGGGATTGGATCCGTCGCATGAGCTACCCATCGGCGAAGAGGTACAGTCCGAAGCCCGTGATCAAGAACTGGCCAAGTTGAAGGCGGAGCGGGATTCTCTGCTTGACCGCCTTGCCCGCTCGCAAGCGGAGTTCGACAATGCCCGCAAACGCGCGGTGCGCGAGCAGCAGGAATTCCGCGATTTCGCCCTATCGGATGCTATTCGCGCCCTCCTTCCAGTCGTGGATAGCTTCGGGCTTGCACTACGGAGCTCCAAGGAAAAATCCGAGTTCCGAAACGGCGTTGAACTCATCTATAAGCAATTGCAGGACGCATTGCTGAAGATGGGAGTGCAACCGGTGGCAGCGATTGGCGAGATTTTCGACCCCCGCGTGCATGAAGCTATTGAGATGGTGGAAACCACTCAAGCCCGTGACCAGGAAGTACTCGAGGAATTACAGCGCGGCTATAAAATCCGCGAGCGCCTACTGCGTCCCGCTATGGTGAAAGTGGCGCGCAACCCGAACCACTAGGTTCGTTGAACTAATAAAATTGGGAGAAAGCTATTCCTACGAGCAAAGCAAAACGCGATTATTACGAGGTGCTTGGCGTCTCACGTACAGCCACTGAAGTCGAGATTAAGAGCGCGTACCGCAAGCTGGCGCTGCAATACCATCCGGACCGCAATCCGAACAATCCCGACGCGGAGGAGAAGTTCAAGGAGTGCAGTGAGGCTTACGCGGTGCTGGCTGACGTTGAAAAGCGCGCCTCATACGACCGCTTTGGACATGCGGGCGTGGGTGGAGCGGGTGGATTTGACGGCGGCGGTATTGACCTCAATGACATTCTGAGCGAATTTCTCGGGCGCGGCTTCGGGGATATGTTTGGCGGCGGAGGCGGTCGCCGCAGTCGTGGACAGCGCGGCGCGGATCTGCGCGAGGATCTGACTCTAGAGTTCGAACAAGCCGTTTTTGGAGTTGAGACAACGGTAAATGTGCGCCGGCACGAATCCTGCGAAGAATGCCGCGGGTCGGGAGCAGCTCCGGGCAAGGCCCCGGTGACGTGCCCAACGTGCGCTGGTCACGGGCAGGTTCGGTATCAACAGGGCTTCTTCAGCATGGCACGCACGTGCCCGAAATGCGGAGGCATGGGGAGCGTGATTACCGATCCATGTACGAAGTGCCGTGGTGAAGGGCGAGTCCTGCGGCAACGCACAATAGAAGTCAAGGTGCCAGCTGGAGTTGAAGACGGTACACGCATCCGTTTTGTTGGATTGGGTGAAGGCGGAATCCACGGCGGGGGGCCCGGCGACCTTTACGTCGTTTTGCATGTGAAAGCACATGCATTCTTCGAGCGCAGCGGCAACAATCTGCATTGTGTTGTGCCTATCTCCTTTTCACAGGCCGCCTTGGGCGCGGAGATCAAAGTGCCGACACTGGAAGGTGAGCACACCCTGAAAGTGGTTGAGGGTACACAGTCGGGAACGACGTTGCGGGTGAAAGGCAAAGGCGTTCCGGTGCTCAACGGACGAGGCAAGGGAGACCTGATGGTCGAGCTTCGCATACACACTCCAACAAAGTTGAACCGGCGGCAGCGTGAACTGTTGCAGGAACTGGACGGCCACTCTCGCATCGAAAACAAGCCACAGGAACGAAGCTTACTCGGGAAAGTCCGCGAAATTTTTGACTAAACTTACCGCATGACTCGCCGCCGTTGGATCGCTGACGAAGTCGCAGGAGATCTGGCCTCCATCACCGGCGCGCACGCGGCGCACATCTCTCGCGTCCTACGCGGCGCCATCGGGCAGGAATTCGATATCGTGACCCCATCAGGCGTTCGCTCCGGAAGGATCACTTCCCTCGAAGACGGACGTGTCGAGTTCGCTCTGGGCAACGAGATCTTGAGCAATGCCCTCCCGCATATAACGATTCTGCTTTCCGTCTTCAAATTTGACCGCATGGAGTGGGCGATTGAGAAGTGCACCGAACTGGGTGTTGCCCGGATCGTGCCCGTGATCTCGCAACGCACGGAAAAGCACCTCGCGTCCGCTTCCCCTAAACGCTTTGAACGCTGGCAGAGAATCGCGAGCCAGGCGTCTGAACAATCGCGGCGGCCGTCCGTTCCCGAAATTTTGGCGCCAATCAAATTGAAAAATGCCTTGGATAGAGACGGAAATGCGCGGATTGTCCTTTGCGAGAGCGAAAAAGAAATTATGCTGAAAGATCTATTCGACGCGCGTGCCGCGGATGTACTGCTGGCTTTCGGCCCGGAAGGAGGCTGGACTCCGGAAGAACTCAAGTCTTTCGTCGCTTGCGGCTGGAAGCCTGCATCGTTAGGCACCACCATCCTACGCGCCGAGACCGCGGCCATTGCGGCAACCGCCATTGCCATCTCACAGTTGCAGTAAGCGTTTTTACATCTGATATTCTCGTCCTCAGAAGTTTTCTCCCCGTGGCAAAGCGTTTTGAACCCGATGAGCATCAGCGGCTGGCCATTGAACACGTGCACGGCCCCATGCTTGTCATTGCCGGCGCCGGCACGGGCAAAACCACCGTTCTGATTCGCCGTATTGCGCGCCTCATCCGCGAAGGCCATGCTCATCCGAGCGAGATTCTTGCCCTGACCTACACCGTCAACTCTGCCACCGACATGCGGACCCGCTTGCAAGCCGAATTGCAGCAAGTTGATCTTTCGGGGCTGACGATTGGGACATTCCACGACTACTGCAACGGCATTCTTTATCGCCAGAAGAAGAATTTCAATCTGGTGGAGGATGTCGACCTCTGGATATTTCTGGCACGCCGCCTGCGTGAGCTTGAACTCAAACATTTCGTAAAGGCGGCTGACGTCAGCAAGTTTTTGTACGATCTGCTCGACTTTATGCGCCGCTGCGGCGACGAGCTTGTAAGTGCGGAGCAGTACGCCAAATACGTCGAACACCTTGCTGCCGGTGGGTCTCCCCTGCCGCGCGTGAGCAAAACGAAAGAGCCGCTTCCGCATGAAGAAGTCTTGAGCCGCTGCCGGGAGATCTCACGCGCTTATTCCAGGGTCGAGAAGATGCTGGCCGACCGAAATCTCGGCACATTTGGCCACATGATTACTCGCGCTCACGGGTTGTTGACGAGTGACGCGGCGCTGCTGAAGGAGGAGCAAAAGCAGGCGCGGTTCATCCTCTTCGACGAATTTCAGGATGCGAACCTGGCGCAGATAAAAATCTTGAAGCTATTAGCGGGTGATTCCGCCAACGTCTTCGCGGTGGGCGATCCTGACCAGGGCATCTATCGTTTTCGTGGAGCTTCGAGCGCTGCCTTTGGACTCTTCCAATTCCATTTCCCCAACTCCGCCGTCGTCCGGCTGGAAAAGAACCGCCGTTCAACCACCGCGATTCTCCAGTGTGCGCATGCCCTGATCGCAGAAAACCCTGAGTCCGTGCATCCGCGGACGCAACTCATATCCGCACGGGACGAGGAGGCTGAGCAGGCTGGACGCGACGTTCAGAATGATCCAGTAACGTATGTGGCGGGCGGAAAGGAAACAGAATGTGAGGACATCGTCGCGGAGATTCGTGAGCTTCAGCGACGGCGGCATGCCCGGTGGAGCGACTTTGCAGTTCTCTACCGTTCTCACCTCCATCGAAGTGAAATCGTCAGGGAACTTGCGGAGCAGAGGATTCCCTTCGCCATCGAAAACATGGATGTTCTGGACACCCCGCCGGTGCGGGATTTGCTTGCCTGCCTGCGCGTCGCAATCCAACCCAATGATTCGGGGAGTCTGTTGCGCGTTGCCGCGTTGCCTCAATTTTCTATTAAGGGCGAAGCCATGCGTTCCGCCTTGCGCTCTCTTCCTCGCGACGCCCCACTGCCCGCAGCGAAGGAGCTTCTTACAGCCATTGACGGCGGAACAGCGGCTGCAGCATCCATTGAGCGCACGCGGGAAAAAGTGCTGCGGCTGCATTTGAAGAGCGCGGCCGCCCTGGATGTAGCCGGCAGAGAGTTTGGACTCGATATGAATTCGGCTCCCGTCCGCACCTTTGTCGAATTCGTCGCCGCTTGGGAAAAGAAGCCGACGACCGAGACGGGCGAGCCCGGAGAGCTTCTCGAATATCTGGAGTATTTCCGCGAGGCGGGCGGCTCGATTAACCTGCCTCCCAACCCGGGCGCCGACGCAGTCCGTATCATGACAGCGCATTCCGCGAAAGGTCTCGAATTCGATTATGTTTACATCCTCCGTGCGAACTCACAATCATTCCCGGATAAATATCACGAGACTCTGTTTGAATTTCCCCGGGTGCTGCGGGATTCGGGGTCTGTGGTTGAGTTCGACGACAAGGAACTCTCGAAGCAGGAGGAGCGGCGGCTCTTTTATGTCGCCATGACCCGGGCGCGGGACCGACTTACCATCTATGCGAAGCCGGGAGCTGGCGCCGACAAGACTCCCAGCGGCTATGTACGGGAGCTGTTGAAGAACCGGCGGTTGAAGTCCTTCTTGCAACAGCGTGAACCCCATCCATATCAGGCCGACATGTTTGCCGAGGCCGCCGTTGCTCCGGCTGCATCGCGAGTGGGGGAGTGGCTGAATCTGCCTCCGGCGGCGAATCTCGGTTTGCGCTTGAGCGCCAGTTCTGTGGCACACTACGCGACCTGTCCGTTGCAGTTCAAGTTGGAGCGGGATTGGAGGCTGCCAACTGAGCCTTCGGGGCCCCTGCAATATGGGGCGGCGATGCATCGGGTCATGCTTGCCTACTACCAGGCCGTCAAGGCCGGCAAGCCCATGACGCAGGATGCTCTGCTTGATTTATTTCGCGCGGAGCTTGCGAGCGCGGGCTTGCAGGACGCGTACCAGCATGAGTTATATGAGCGGCAAGGCGTACGCCAGCTAACGGAGTTTTTCGTGATTCAGCAGCGGATGTCCCCGCCCGAGGTACTTCACACAGAAGAATGGTTCGAAGTGAGTTTGGGAAGCACTACGATTACCGGAAGGATTGATCGCATGGATCGATTGCCGGATGGGCGCATTGTTATCACCGACTACAAGACGGGAAGACCGCAATCGCAGGAAGACGCGGACGAAAGCCTGCAGCTCTCTATCTATGCCCTGGCTGCGCGCGAGCGGTGGGGCTACGAAGCTGATCGCCTTGTGCTCTACAACCTGGAAGGGAATGAAGCGGTTGTAACCCATCGCAGTGCGGCGGAGATTGAGGCGGCCCGCAAAAAGGTGCTCGATACGGCGGGGTGCATTTCGGCGGGCAAGTTCGAGGCGAAACCCGGCTTTGCGTGCCGCTTTTGCGCTTATAAAAACTTGTGTCCGGCGACCGAGAAAAAGCTCTACGACATTGGCGCGAGCGCGCTGTCAGTGATCGAGAACTAGAAACCCAGAAATGCAAAAACTAAGGGGACGCTTTTCGCGTCCCCGTGGTTTCCAGATGAAACACTTTTTAGTGTTTCTTCTTGGCGGCTTTCTTTGCCTTTTTCTTGGTTGCCATTGTTCTATTCTCCCTTTCCATTTTTCATGGATGATATGCAACGGTGAATTGTTGCAACTGATTGATGTATAGAGTCAATGAAAAGTGATGTCAAGAAAAAAATGACGTAGAAGAGGGCCCATGACGATGTACCAAAGTCACCTGAGTTGCCTAACGAATAAAAGTTTTGAGTGAAGAAGGAAAAAATCACGAGCTTCCCAGCGTGAAGCATCATCTGCGCAGCATTTTTTTATTTAGCGTTTATGGCGAGCCGGACTCACCGGCGCGCAATTTAAAAAAGGGCGATGCGCCCTTGGATTGCGCAAATTTCATCCCTGCGTCCGGCGATGCATCTATAATTGAGAGTTGAAAATCATCATAGGAGCTTCATAAATGGCTGCTTTCGACGATGTCGTTATCATTTCTGGCTGCCGCACTCCGGTAGGAAAATTTCAAGGCAGCCTCTCAGACCTGAGCGCTACAAAACTCGGCGCGATTGTTGTGAAAGAGGCAGTCAAGCGCGCCAATCTCAAACCTGATCAGGTTGACGAGTGCATCATGGGCAACGTTATCTCCGCCGGACTCGGACAAAATCCAGCACGACAGGCTGCAATCTTCGGCGGATTGTCTCCTGAAGTAGGTGCCATGACTGTAAACAAAGTTTGCGGCTCAGGCTTGAAAGCAGTCGCACTCGCGGCGCAGGCAATTCAAACCGAGAACAGTTCCATCGTCGTTGCCGGTGGCATGGAATCGATGACCAACGCGCCTTACCTGATGCAAAATGCGCGCAAAGGATTTCGACTCGGCAATCAGCAACTCATTGATGCAATGGTGCACGATGGCCTGTGGGACATTTACAACGACTACCACATGGGCATTACCGGAGAGAACGTCGCGGGCAAATACAATATCTCGCGGGAAGAGCAGGATGAGTTTGCGTTGAACTCGCATCGCAAAGCCTTGGCTGCGATCAAAGAATGTCGTTTCAAGTCGCAAATCGTTCCCGTTGAGCTGCCCGCGAAGAAGAAAGGCGAAGCGCCAGTGATGTTTGAGAAAGACGAATCGCCGCGCGAAGACACGACCATCGAAGTGCTGCGTTCGTTGAAGCCCGCATTCAAGAAAGATGGAACGGTGACGGCCGGGAACGCTCCAGGAGTGAATGATGGCGCTGCGGCAGTTGTAGTGACCAGTGCGAAGCGGGCGAAAGAACTGGGCGCGACGCCAATGGTTCGGATCGTCGCGCAGGCGACGAGCGGTATTGATCCAGCCTGGGTGATGATGGCCCCCGTAGGCGCAGTGCGCAAGATTTGGGAAAAGACCGGATGGAAGAATGAAGACGTTGATCTCTATGAACTGAACGAGGCTTTCTCCGTGCAGGCGCTGGGCGTGATGCGCGAACTGAAACTAGATCCCAACAAAGTCAACGTCAATGGCGGAGCGGTCGCGATTGGACATCCCATCGGCGCCAGCGGTGCGAGAGTTCTCGTGACGCTGATCTACGAAATGATCCGCCGCGACGTGCATCGTGGAATCGCCGCGCTGTGCTTGGGTGGAGGGAATGCGGTGGCGATGGCGGTGGAGAGGTAAAGTCTTCCTTAAATACTGAGTCCATGCTCAGATACTGAACTAATGAATCTGATGACCAAATTTGCTCTATCGCTCTTGTTATCAGGTCTCAGCGTTCCTTTGTTTGCCGCCGATCAGAAAGATATTGAGCGTGCCCTGCGACAAGCATATGTTGGGCATGTGTTGTCACTGAAGGCGCCATCGAATTCCGATCGCCTGCATTTCAATCCGGATGGGCAGGTCATCGGGAAGTTAAATCCTGCCCCTTGGACAACGTTTGGATTATTTCGCGTCATGAAGCTTTCGCTCAAGAAGGAGCGTCTCGAGTTGGAAGGGGAGAGGCTCATTATCGCCTGGCGAATCGAACAGACGCCAAGCCTTATGCCGGTTGAGATCGGAAAACAGGTTAAAGCCACTTTGGAGTCGGCAATACCCATTTCAGACGTCAGCGAAGTTAACGAAATGCTAAGCCGCGTTTTCGAAAAAGGAAACATAGATAAGCGAATAGCCGAATACTGGAAGCCTGATCCCACGGCTGATGCAGCGTATGGAAAGCCTGGCAATAAATATGAAGTGTTCGGAGTTTTGGAAGGCAATAGGCTCGTTCGAGAATGCAAAAAAGGTGTTGTAGAACCACCTCACGCGCTCTATGACCCTAATCCGACGTATACAGAGGCAGGAAAGAAAGACAAAATACAAGGGACCACGACCATAAGGCTTGTTGTGAATGAGCGAGGAATTCCAGAGATCATCGAAATCTCTAAAGGGCTGGCCGATGGTCTCGACCTGCAATCGTTAGATGCAATTTCTCAATGGCGCTTCCGACCCGCGACTATGAATGGGCAACCTGTGCCAGTCGTGGTGGATGTCGAGGTGACATTCCGCTTGTACTAAGTTCTCTTGTTCACCCATCACACTCTTCCTGTTCATCCGTCACATTTTCACAGGCTCATACTCGCGTAAGGTGGAAGGCTTAACTACTCCATCCAGGCAAATGTGTGCTCTACAAGACCCTTAGCGCTGCGGTTTATGGCATTGACGCCAACATCATCCAGGTTGAGGTGGATGTCTCCGGCATCAAGACCAGCGAGGAGCACTTCCACACCGTCGGTCTGCCTGATGCGGCGGTGCGTGAGAGCCGCGACCGCGTGCGCTCGGCCCTGAAAAACTGTGGATACGACATTCCACCCACGCATATCACCATCAATCTTGCGCCCGCTGACATCAAGAAAGAAGGCTCGGGTTTCGATCTCCCCATGGCGCTGGGGATTCTCGGCGCTTACGGAGGCCTTAACAAGAAGGAGGTTCCGGATTGCCTGTTTGTCGGGGAGCTGTCCCTCGACGGCGGCATTCGCAGCGTGCGGGGTGCGTTGCCCATTGCGATTGAGGCCCGTGGCAAGAAGATTTCGCGGCTGGTCGTGCCAGAACTCAACGCCAAAGAAGCGGCCATGGTCGGCGGAGTTTCGGTCTATCCGGTGAAGTCACTGCTGGATGTAATTCATTTTGTTAACACCGGCAACGGGATCGCACCTGTCGTCGTGGATAGCGAAACGCTACTCAATGAATCTCAGCAATATGCTGTGGACTTCAAAGACGTTCGCGGCCAGCAGACCGCCAAGCGCGCCCTCGAAGTCGCCTGCGCCGGCGGCCATAACATTCTGATGATAGGCCCGCCGGGTTCGGGCAAGACCATGCTGGCCAAACGGATGCCGACCATCCTCCCGCCATTTACCTTTGAAGAAGCGCTGGAGACGACCAAGATCCACAGCGTTGCCGGGGTGCTCGATGCAGGTGCGGGGTTAGTTGGTGTGCGTCCATTTCGTTCGCCTCACCATACAATTTCCGACGCCGGACTGATTGGCGGAGGAGCAGTGCCGCGCCCCGGCGAAGTGTCACTGGCTCACAATGGAGTCCTTTTTCTCGACGAACTCCCCGAATTTCCGAGAAATGTCCTCGAAGTCATGCGCCAGCCGTTGGAAGACGGCACAGTTTGCATTGCCCGCGCCGCTATGTCGCTGACATTCCCGGCGAGATTCATGCTCGCAGCCGCAATGAATCCTTGCCCTTGTGGATACTTCAACGACCGCTCGCGAGAATGCCACTGCACGCCGCCGATTATTCAGCGTTACATGTCCAAGATTTCAGGGCCTCTGCTGGACCGAATTGATATTCATATAGATGTCCCAGCGGTTAACTATAAAGAGATGCGTTCAGGCACAATGCCGGAGAGTTCGGCGGCCATTCGCGAACGGGTAGTGCGGGCGCGGGAAACACAACTTAAACGATGTGCATCATCATCAAAACAAAGGCTTTACTGTAATGCTCAGATGGCCCCAAAGCATATCAGGGCATTTTGCGACCTATCCACTGATTGCGAGAAACTGCTGGAGCGGGCGATGACGCAGCAGGGGCTGACGGCGCGCGCCCACGACCGCATATTGAAGGTTGCCCGGACGATTGCCGATCTGGAGGGTGCGGATGGAATAGAGCCAAAGCATATCGCCGAGGCAATCCAGTACCGCACACTTGATAGAACCTTCTGGTCTTAGCAAATGCCGTGGAATCAGCAACATAAAACGATCTCGCTTGCCATCGGAAGGAATATACACGACTAGAATATTCCAAATTCCGAATATTTTACTTGACGTGCCAGATGCTGCGGAGTAATTTAAAGAGTCCCTAAGGCGTATTATTGTCAGTCGTCTTACGAACCTCCGCTGATAACTAGCCAAAATCCAAGGCTTCTGAGAAACTTTCAGGTCAGATGGGGCATCTATAAATGTACCGGAGTTTCCTCTACAACTCATGTAATTTGTGGTAGTTACGCTGCTGGCCTTGGTGGTTTCCAGGTCGAGTTTGTTGAGCAGCTTCGTGGTGGAACCTGGAAGGAGAAACAACATGCGTTCTGATCGCGTTTTTGATGCACTTCATACTTTGCGGAATCGTTACATGCTTTGCCAGCTCGCCTCGAAGGCGACGCGCAAATTCCATAAACCCAACACCCGGATTCAGGAGACCATGAATGAGGTCCTGGATCGGATTGCCACCTCGGAGCGCCAGACGATCCTTTCCGAGCCGGAGAACTTTGCTGAGGCACAACGGCGGGCTGCATAAGCAGCCCAGCCCTGCGCCCTCCCGCCATGTAGATCTTCTTCGAATACCCTCCATATTGAAAATCTCCTCGCAGGTGAGTGAATGACCATTGCTGAACTAAAAGAAAAGAACATTACCGAACTAACCAAGATTGCTCGCTCGCTCGATCTTCCCGGCGCCAGCGGATTGCGCAAGCAAGACTTGATCTTCAAAATCCTTCAGGCACAAAGCGAAAAAGAAGGCCACATTTTTGCCGAAGGCGTGCTGGAAATTCTGCCCGACGGCTACGGATTTTTGCGCTCGCCGGATTACAACTATTTGCCCGGCCCCGACGATATCTATGTTTCGCCCTCGCAGATCCGTAAATTCGACCTGAAAACCGGCGACACGATTAGCGGCCAGGTACGCCCGCCGCATGAGGGCGAAAAGTATTTCGCCCTGGTCAAGATAGAAGCGGTTAATTTCGAGTCGCCCGACGAAGCACGCAACAAGATTCTCTTCGACAACCTAACGCCGCTTTATCCGCAGGAGCGGATTAAGCTGGAAACGGTACGCGAAAACGTCAGCGCACGCGTGATGGATTTATTGACACCGCTCGGCAAAGGCCAGCGCGGATTGATCGTTTCGCCTCCGCGCGCCGGTAAGACGATGCTCTTACAGAACGTCGCCAATTCCATCACCACCAACCATCCTGAAGTTGTTTTGATGGTGCTGCTGATTGATGAACGGCCGGAAGAAGTTACCGACATGCAACGCTCCGTCAAAGGCGAAGTCATTTCTTCCACATTCGACGAACCGGCTGCCCGTCACGTGCAAGTCGCGGAAATGGTGATTGAGAAAGCAAAGCGCCTCGTCGAGCACAAGCGCGATGTCGTGATTCTGCTTGATTCGATTACGCGCCTGGCGCGTGCTTACAACACGATAGTTCCGCCATCTGGTAAGGTACTCTCCGGCGGCGTGGATTCCAATGCCTTGCAGCGTCCAAAGCGTTTCTTCGGCTCGGCCCGCAATATCGAGGAGGGTGGCTCGTTGACGATTATTGCCACGGCATTGATTGACACCGGCTCCCGCATGGATGACGTGATCTTCGAAGAATTCAAGGGCACCGGCAACTCGGAAATCATTCTCGACCGCAAATTAGTCGATAAGCGCACGTTCCCTGCGATTGATATTCAGCGCTCGGGCACACGAAAAGAAGAGCTCTTGATTCCAAAAGAGGACTTAACTCGGATTTGGGTTCTCCGCAAAGTGCTTAACCCGCTTTCGCCTGTCGAGGCGATGGAGTTGCTGATCGACAAGCTCAACAAGACCAAATCGAACAGCGAGTTTCTAGCCAATATGAGCTCATTGTAGTTCGAACGTTCGTTCGAAAAAGGCGGGGGCTTCGGCTCCCGCTTTTTGTTTTTGGGGTTGGCATCGGAGACGCTCTCCTAGGCATCCATCCGTATAATTTCGCTATTCTTAACGTATGCGAGGTGCGATTTCGTGTTCAATATGCGCGTGTGCATGTTGTTTGCAGGGCTATTGTTCGCCTTCCCAAGTGGGTTCACTAAACAAATGGACCAGCAACCGCAAATTCCTACACCGTCGCCGTTCCCGCCTACGACGGCCGCGCCCGACGAAGACCGCTTGCGAATAGAAAAAGACATGGCGAAGAAAGCGAATCTTGCCCGGCAGAGGGATATTCAACGCGATACCGAGCAGTTGCTCAAATTAGCTACAGAGTTGAAGAATGCCGTGGATAAATCAAATGAGAACATGCTTTCTCTGGATGTGATTCGCAAGGCCGATGAAGTCGAAAAGCTCGCGCACAGCGTGAAAGAGAAGATGCGGGCTGGTTATTAAGATTTGACACGCACGCGCTGCTTTGCCAACACGTGCGTATCATCCTTTCGTGATCGTTCCAGCTAAAGAATTGGCCGAGACCGCCGAAGATAACCGGTATGCAATCATCGGTATGGCGAGGCATGCGTGTGCTTGGTTCGCGCTGGACGCGCCGCGCCACGCCGCTCGCCCTTCTGATCTGGAGTCTGAGGTGCTTCGGCCAGCAACCCAGTCTGGCGGACAAGAGTCTGGAAGAGTTGGCCAACATCGAAGTCTATAGCGCCTCCAAACATCTTCAGAACATCAGCGACGCGCCCTCCTCGGTAACTGTAATCACGGCGGATGAAATTCAACGATACGGCTATCGCTCGCTGGCGGACATTTTGGAGAGCGTTCGAGGTTTCTACATTACTTATGACCGCGATTACAGCTTCGTTGGTGTGCGTGGGTTTGGGCGGCTTGGCGATTCGAATAACCGGATCCTCGTACTCATTGACGGCCACCGCATTAATGACAACGTGTTCGGACAGCCGTATTTGGGCACTGAATTTCTAGTGGATGTCGACCTGATCGAACGATTGGAAATTGTTCGCGGACCTGGATCGTCGCTATACGGGGCAGATGCGTTTTTTGCGGTTATTAATGTCATTACGCGCAAGGCGGCTCAAGCCAAGGGTATCGAAGTTGCCTTTGCACCCGCGAGTTACGGAACGTATCAGGGGCGGGCTACATACGGGGCGCAATACCGCGGCGTTGACATGGTGTTCTCAGGCACTTTTTACCATAGTCAGGGGCAGACATTGTTCTTCCCCCAATTCGATAGCCCAGCGACGAACTACGGGATTACAAGCAACACCGATTACGAGAGCTTTCAACACATTCTTGCGACCATTAGCTTTCACGGATTTACGCTCCAAGGGTTATTCAGCGCACGCGATAAAGGAGTGCCCACTGCTTATTACGGCGCCTTGTTCAATGATCCGCGCACGCAAAATTATGACTATCACAAGTACGTCGATCTCAGCTATCAACATTCTTTAGGGCTGGGGTGGGACTTGGCCGCTCGCACATCCTACGACCAAGCTCGGTTGCAAGCGCCGGTTGCCTACTCGACCGGATTGCCCGACGGCTCTACGACTGTGGAGACTTATTCCTTCCGGGGAAACTGGTGGGACAGTGAAGTTAAACTCAGTCGAACTTTCTGGCAGAAGCACAGGGTCACCCTGGGGACGGAAATCATTGACAATCTACGTCAAGACCAAGGCTTCTTTACGCCGTTCAACAGTAGCTTTGCCGCAGTCCCTGCCAGCTCCACGATCTGGGCCCTCTACGGACAGGACGAGTTTGCGATTACGCATTCCCTGACGCTCAGTGCCGGGATTCGTTATGATCACTACGCCGACTTCGGCGGAACGACGAACCCGCGCCTCGGCCTGATCTACCACATCACCCATCCCACCACCTTGAAATTGTTGTACGGTACGGCTTTCCGGGCACCGGAGCCGTTTGAACTTATGCCGGATGATGGAGCTTTGTTCGACAACAATCTTCAATTACAGCCAGAGACAATTAGAAGCATCGAAGGCGTGGTGGAACAGCAAGTCGGGTCCCGTTTCACACTCTCCGGCAGCGTCTTTCACAACTGGATCGACAACCTCATCACGTTGGAGACGAACCCGATCGATGGGCAATCGGTCTATCAAAACTCCGAAAATGCAAGGGCCACGGGTTTAGAAGTGGAAGTAGATGCGCGCCTGCCGGATGGCATCGAAGGCCGGGCAAGCTACAGTTATACCGACGCCATACAATCGGTGACGCAGCAGGTACTCACTAATTCGCCGCAGCATCTCGGAAAATTGAACCTCAGCCTGCCGCTTGTGGGGAAGCAGTTAATCGCGAGCATGGACGCACAGTACACCAGTCCTGCACAAACTCTTGCAGGGAACACAGTCCGCGGCTTCGCCGTTTTCAATGTGACCATGCTCGGACACACACTTGGCAAGCATCTGGACATCTCCGCCAGCGCCTACAACATTTTTGACAAGAGATACTTCGACCCTGGGCGCCCTGAGGATCCAGAAGACTCGATTGAGCAGGATGGCAGAAACGTCCGCTTAAAAGTAACTGCGCGATTTTGAAGATCCGCAATCGGCGCGGCGAGCCGCCTTGGAGAATCGCGATATTGAACCGCGCCCACACAATGCTGCGGAAGAACACGTGCGCGCAATGGATCGCGCGCTTGCGAGCCCGTGAAGTATGGCGGTTCTTTGCGCCGTTAGGATTGGTGTGCCTATCTGCGCTGGCCCAGGCCCCATCCGAATATGAAGTCAAGGCGGCATTCCTATTCAACTTTGCCAAATTTGTGGAATGGCCCGCCGGCACCTTTTCCAGTGCGAATACCCCATTCCGCATTTGCGTGCTGGGCAAAGACCCATTCGGCAGTACTCTTGACCGAATCGTTGCTGACAAGACACTCAATGAACGCAGAATCGAGGTTGATCGGTCAACGACTCTCGCAGATACGAAAAACTGCCAGATACTTTTCCTGGCCTCGTCGGAGGCGCGCCGAATGGCACAGATTGTTCAGCAGTTAAAAGCCGGTGGCGTTCTGACCGTTGCTGACACGAGCGGCTTTGCCCAGATGGGAGGGATGATCAACTTCGTCCTCGATGATGATCGTGTGCGCTTTGAGATTAATCTCAGGGCAGCGGAGGCAGCACACTTAAAATTGAGTGCACGGCTTGTGACGGTCGCGGAGCGGGTACTGGGGGAGGATGAGGCCGGGGTAAGTCCGCGTCGGCCATAGCAACGTGGATCTTGGCGCGAGACTCGTGAGTCGTTATAAAGTAACTGTACGGAATGAACTGGCTCACCATCCTCAACAAAGAAATCATTGCCTGTAGACGGTGTCCGCGGCTGGTCGCATATCGCGAGAAGATTGCCGCGGAGAAAAGACGCGCTTACCGCGATCACGAGTATTGGGGCAAGCCAGTACCGGGATTTGGTGACATTGACGCGCGGGTGTTGGTGTTAGGCCTTGCGCCTGGAGCCCATGGATCGAACCGAACCGGGCGGCCGTTCACCGGCGATGCCTCAGGAAATTTCATGTATCCGGTGCTCTATGAAACTGGATTCGCGAATCAGCCTACGGCAACCAGCCGCGAGGATGGCTTGAGGCTCAGAGACATGTACATCACGGCGGCTGCTCGCTGTGCGCCACCGGACAACAAGCCGCTGCCCGAAGAACTGGCAAATTGTGCAGAATATCTCGACCGCGAAATTGTGGGCTTGAAGAATCTGAAGGTCATCGTCGCGCTGGGAAAGATTGGCTTCGATGCATACCTAAATCGCCTCAAGCGATTAGGCGTTCTAGCCAGCAAAAAGGATTACGTTTTTCAGCACAGCGCACAATATAAGTTGCCGGATGGCAAGATTCTCCTTGCTTCTTACCACCCTTCGAACCAGAACACGCAGACGGGGAAGCTTACCCGGGCGATGTTTTTGAAGATATTCAAGACGGCAGCGCATCTTGCCGATAAGTAGGGTGGCGGCTTCGCCGGAGCTGGGTTGGCTGATGCCTCCTCGTGCCCGGGACGAGGGTTGGGAGCAATCTGGGGCGGTGCCGCTCACTATTCTCTGAAGCCGATGAATACCGGTTCAGGTTCCAGTCGAATGCCCCATTTTTCTTGCACACCCTCTTGAATCTGATTCTTCAGCGCGATGACTTCCGCAGCGGTTGCTCCGCCGCGGTTCACGATGGCCAGGGCGTGTTTGCTGGAGATTCCTACGCGGCCGCTGGTGAAACCCTTGTTGAAACCGGAATGTTCGACGAGCCACGCCGCGGAGATCTTTCTTTGCGCGTTCTTTGCTGGATAACTCGGAATTTCGACATTGCGTGCGGCGGTAACCTGCATGAGCCGGCCATATTCCTGTGCGCTCAGCACAGGATTCTTGAAGAATGATCCTGCGCTGCGGCTATCGGCATCGCCTTCTGTAATCAGCATGGCTTTACTGGCACGGATATTGCGAACCGCGTCGCGTATCTCGGCAAGTGTGGGCGCCGTGGTTCTTCCGGCAAAGTATTTTTTCAAGTCGGCATACGCGATGTGAGCTTCGCTACTATGCGGCAGGGCGTAGGAGACCTCCAGAACGATATAACGTCCTCGGGCCGTTGTATTAAAAATGCTAGTGCGATAAGCGAAACCACATTCTTTGTTCGTAAGTTCGTCTTCCTGCATGGTTTGTAGATCGAAGACTCGCACGGTCTGGATGGTTTCTGCAACCTCCTGGCCGTAGGCGCCTACGTTTTGTACTGGTGTGCCGCCTACCGTTCCGGGAATCCCGCTTAGACACTCGACTCCCGAGCAATTGTGGGCCACTGTAACCGCAACAAAAGGGTCCCACTCTTCGCCGGCTCCAGCATCGAATACCGGTCCATGGTGACTATGGCGATGATTGAGGCCCATGATGCCAATTTTCAGTACCAAGCCTGGCCAACCCGCGTCCGCTACAACCAGGTTACTGCCGCCGCCCAACGTAAACAGCGGCAGGTGTTTTGCCTGCGCGTACTCGACCGCCTCGCGAACATCTTTAGTTGTACGAGCTTCAGCGAAATAACGAGCCGGGCCACCCACTCGTAGCGTGGTAAAGGGAGCCAGCGCCACATTTTCTTGAATCTCCATGACCTTGAGCCTCAACTATATACGAGCGAAACCGCGCCGGTGACGGAGTTCAGGTGACCAAGGTGACACTCCCGCGGGCGTCCGTTCTGCTAACCTATCAATAACCCTACTTCGAGGAGAAGAAATGTATCCGGAGATTATGATCGTACCCATGCGCGAGGAGTTGACTCGGCTGGGCGTGCAAGAACTACGCACCGTGCAGGAGGTGGACCAGGCCATCCAGAATCAAAGTGGGACCACGATGGTCGTGGTGAATTCCATTTGCGGTTGCGCCGCGGGAAGAATGCGGCCCGCCGTTCGTGCTGCTTTGCAGCATGCTGCTCGCCCACAAAATTTGTTCTCGGTCTTCGCCGGTCAGGACAAGGAAGCTACCGAACGTGCCCGGAGCTACTTCACTGGATACCCGCCGTCATCTCCTTCCATCGCAATTTTGCGCAACGGCCAACTCGTTCACATGATGCAGCGCAGCGACATAGAACATCGCGAGGCGGCCGACATTGCATCGGAGTTGAAAAGAGCCTTCGATAAGCATTGCAGTGACCCGGCTCCCGTCGCGCAATAGTCGTTCTCGATTTTCTAGAAGTGCTGTCGCAAATCGCTGAAGCGTTCCACGACCAGTAATTGTTGGGGGTGAGGCGCTTCGGCGACTTCTTCGTGCTCCAGTATCCACGTGTCGGCGTGGGGAACGAACACGGCATTTAATCCCGCGGCCAGCGCGGGATTCACGTCGGACTTTGGACTATTTCCGATCATCCAGGTGGACACGGGGTCGAGTCCGTGTTTCGCCACGAGGTGGCCGTACGCCGCTGGGTTCTTGTCCGGGACGATTTCGATGGCGGCAAAATACTCTTTGAGTCCCGAACGCTCGACCTTTCCCGATTGTTCTCTTATATCGCCTTTAGTGACCAGCATCACCCGGTGATGCGCGGATAGATGATGGAGAGTTTCAGGAATTTCGGGCAATACTTCAATGGGATGTTCGGCGATGGCATGGGCGAACCCGCGAATCGTTTCATGCAAAGCAGGCGTAAGAGGCTCGATCGCCAGCCGCTCAAACGTCTGCACCAGAGCGTGGGCAAAGCTATGCAGGCCATATCCATGGCTCAGAATGCATTCCCGCTCCACCTGATTCAACACCTCGCGCACTGCTGCGCCCGAATAGGCCTGATGATTGAGGAAAGAAATGAAGTTTGCAATCGCCCGTTCGAAGTAGATATTGTTTTCCCAGAGCGTGTCGTCGGCATCGATGAGAAGGACCTGGCGGTCGGCTATGCGCGGCATTGTTCTCATCATAGCTAATGTTGATAGGGCCAGGGAATTGTGCTGCGAGTCTTTGATAGAATCCAAAACGATGAGTCACTCCGGGATTTCCAAATTGCTTCCTCTTGTTTTCTGTTTTGTATTCTCCTTTGTGGCATACGCAGCGGACAAAACAATGTCCAAAACGAGCGCCGGACCTGCAATCTCCGCCTCCCTGCACGTTGTACCCGACCTGGACCAACGATTGGCAAAGTTCCGCCGGGTCGATATGCCGTTTCACGATGCAGGTCTGAGCACCCGCGAAAAGAGAATGGTCAACAAGCTTGTGGATGCCTGCCAGTATCTCGAAGAAATTTACTGGCGGCAGATGGATCCTGACGGGCTTACCCTCTACCAATCTTTGCTCGGCAGCAAGAATCCGCAGGATGTCGCTCTGCGACGCTACATCTGGATTAATGCCTCGCGCTTTGATCTGCTCGATGAAGACAAACCATTTGTTGGCACAACTGCCATGCCGCCCGGAAGAGGCTTCTATCCCACTGGATTGACGCGCGAGCAGATTGAAAAATTCGTTGCCGATAATCCCAAGAAGAAAGATGAAATTTACAGCTCTACGACCGTCGTACGGCAATCTGGAGATCAGCTGGAAGGCCTCCCGTATCATGTCGCCTATCGCTCTTTTCTCGAACCGGCCGCGAAAGACCTTCGTGAAGCCGCCGCTTTGAGCGATGACGGAGCATTCGCGAAATACCTGCGTATGAGGGCCGATGCGCTGCTTAGCGATGACTACTTTCCCAGTGATCTTGCTTGGCTTGACCTCAAAGATCCCAAGTTTGACCTGATTTTTGCGCCCTACGAAACCTATGACGATGACCTTTTGGGCGTGAAGGCGACCTATGGAGCCGCCGTCCTGGTTAGGAACGAAGATGAGAGCAAGAAGCTCGCTCTTTTCCAGAAGTATGTAGCCGACATTCAGGACTCACTTCCACTGGCGCCCGAGGACCGGCCTTCGAAGCACGGACTACAAAGTCCAATGGAGGTCGTTGATGCCCCGTTCCGTGCAGGCGATTTGACCCATGGATATCAGGCTGTTGCCGACAATTTGCCGAATGATCCGCGCGTGCATGAGCAAAAGGGAAGCAAGAAATTATTCTTCAAGAATTTCATGGATGCACGCGTAACCTTCATCATCCTTCCGGTGGCGCACCATGTCATGCGTCCAGATCAGGCCGCCAAAGTCTCGGGCCAGGGCTATTTATACAGCACCATCATGCACGAGATTTGTCACGGGCTCGGACCTGCCTACGCGCGTACTTCCGCGGGCAAGGTGAGCATTCGGGAAGCGATTGGCCCGGCGTACAGCGGGTTAGAAGAATCGAAGGCTGACGTTGTCGGTATGTATGCGCTGAAATGGCTTGTGGACCACGGTGCACTGCCGAAAGACAGGCTCGAAGAATATTACGCATCGTACGTCGGCGGCATATTCCGGACGGTCCGCTTTGGGGCGGCTGAGGCGCACGGTCAAGCTGAGATGATGGAGTTCAACTATCTTCAGGAGAACGGCGCGATTAAACGCGAAACCTCCGGGCGCTATGCCGTTGATTTCGCGCGGATGCCCGTAGCCATCGCGAGTCTCGCTAAAATTCTGCTCGATATCGAAGCGACGGGAGACCGGGCGCGGGCCGAGGCTTGGTTTAAGAAATATGACGTCATGCCCGCGGAATTGGTGACGACCCTCAAAACCGCATCAAAGGTGCCCGTGGATTTAGATCCGGTTTTCTCATTCCACGAAACTTTGAAATAAGAGAATTGAAACGGGAAGCTCTACGCCACAAACTGCACATCGGCTCGTTGCGGAATGATGCCTGCGCTGTGGCCCATCTCCAGCAATCGGCGTACGGCTTCGCGCCCGTCTGCGCCATAGTCGAGTGTTCGCTCGTTAACGTACATGCCAACGAACTTGTCAGCTAGCTGTGGATCGAGGTCGCGCGCAAACTGCATAGCGTAAGCTAAAGCCTCTTCCCGGTGGTCGAGCGCATACTGAATGCTGTCGCGCAAGGCGCCGCTCACGCTTGTCATCAGCTCTGGTCCCAAACTCCGCCGGATGGCGTTGCCGCCAAGCGGCAGAGGCAAACCCGTCACGGAATGCCACCACCGGCCCAGATCGATAATCCGATGCAGACCAGATTTCGCATATGTGAGTTGGCCTTCGTGAATGATGAGTCCGGCCTCGTATTTTCCTTCGAGCACTTGCGGAATAATCTGATCGAAAGGAACTACATCGGTCTCAATACCCGGCGCAAATAATTTCAACGCGAGGTACGCGGTCGTCAAAATGCCCGGCACGGCAATCCGTTTCTGTTTAATGTCTTCGAGGGAGAACGCGCGCGTAGCCACAATCATGGGGCCGTAGCCATCGCCCACGCTGCCTCCGCTCGGAAGCAGCGCGTATTTCTTCTGAATATAGGGATAAGCATGGAACGAAATAGCGGTAACGTCGTAGAGCCCCTCGCCTTCCATCGCCTTCTGGTTCAGCGTCTGGATGTCGCACAACGTGTGCGTAAAGCGAAGTCCGGGCACGCGCACCTTGTTCGTCGCGAGGCCGTAGAACATGAATGCGTCATCGGAATCCGGGCTGTGGGCCACGGTGATTTCGCGGGTGATTTCGGAGACACTGCCTGACATAAATTTCCCTGGTTTCTCAAATCTGGTCTTACTGAAGTTATCCGTTAAACATTGGTCTTGCGCCAACGTGAGGAGATTGCGGCCGCGCCCATAATCTTGATAATTTCCGCGAAGACAAACCAATAGAAGCCGAATCGAAGCGCCTGCGTTAGTGAATGAGTCAGAACCGCCAACCATCCGATGCCACCGGCGAAAAGGACGATTTCCGCCAGCAATCCGGCTGCGGCCGCTCGGGCGAACGTGCGTCGCCCGCGCTCAAAGATCCAGCCCGCCAGCGCTGCCATGAACGGATATGCAAGCAAGAAGCCGCCTGTCGGGCCCAGCAGTTGCGCCAATCCGCCTGGGCCGATGGGATTAAACACTGGCATCCCGGACGCGCCCTCTATCAAATACAGCGCCAGTGCGGCGAAGCCGCGGCGGCTTCCCAAACACAAGCCCACCAGCAATACGCCAAAATTCTGCAAAGTGAGCGGAACCGGAGTAAGCGGCAACGGCACCGTGATTCGGGCGCAAATAGCGACAAACAAGCTCGCGCCAACCACAATTGCACCTTGCCGCATCCATTCCGTTGCGCGATAACCGCTGAGAGTCTGAGCTGCCGGTTTTGCCATAATCCTGGTCTCCAAGAATTTCAGTTAATAAGGACGTGCCTTAACGCTCTTCGCTGTTGTATTCCTCCGGCAATTGCGAGGTCGAGACGCCGACCTTCATATGCCGCCGCACTCGAAGATATGCCGATATGCTTGCCCACAACACTGCTCCGGCACTGAAGGCGAAAATCAGGAACCACCAGATCATCCGCACCATTACTTAGGATATCAAATTGCACGTCGGCTCGGTTCGCCTAGACGCCGACAGAAAACGGCTTGGTGTGAGTCTCCACACTGAGCGATAATCCCGAGAAACGGCCCTGGAGCAAGGACAGCAACCCCGTATACCAGTATCCGACGACGAAGAGTACAAGAAATGGAATGGTAAGGTAGTTTTCGTTGTCCACTGCATAATAGACCGTGAACGCGAAATATGTCCCGATCGCCAATTCCAGCCACGGCACCCAGCCGAGGCGCCTGCGGTAGGTCTTGGCCTGGACTTTGTCTTTCTTGCTTTCTACGCGATACTTCGGCGTACGGGCGAAGGCGGTTTTCTTTCCAATCAGTGCTTCAAGCACCGCCCGCGTGTTGGTCACCGTCAAGCCGATGCCCAAAGCCATGAGAAAAGGCAAATAGAGAAACGTGCGCAGCCAGGTGCGCGGAAATAGTTCTCGCTGTGAAACCAGATAAAAACTGGAAATAGAAAACGTCGACGCCAGGAATAGCGGAATGTCAATGTACAACATCTGAAACCATCCCTGATAGAAGCGGATGATCATCGCCGGCAAAAGCAGCACCGAAAGCACGCACATCAGTGGATAGCTCAGGTTCGACGTCAAATGAAACCAAGCTTCGAGTTTGACGTGAAAAGGTTCTTTGCTTTTCATCACGCGTGGCAGGACTTTCTTGCCGGTCTGGATCAACCCCTTGGCCCATCGTGCCTGCTGCGTCTTGAACGCTGTCATCTCAACAGGGAGTTCGGCTGGACACTCTACATCTTGTAAATAAATAAACTTCCATCCTCTTAGCTGTGCGCGATATGAAAGGTCCGTATCTTCGGTGAGTGTGTCGTGCTGCCAGCCGCCTGCTTCTTCGATAGCTGTCCGCCGCCAAACGCCGGCTGTGCCATTGAAGTTGAAAAACACTCCGCTGCGCGCCCGGCCCGAGTGTTCCAGTACGAAGTGGCCATCGAGCAAAATCGCTTCGACCTCTGTCAGGAACGAATAGTTGCGATTGATGTGCGTCCACCGCGTCTGCACCATGCCGATTTTCGGATCATGGAGATGATGGATCGTCTTCATCAGAAAATCCGGCGGGGGAACGAAGTCAGCGTCGAAAATCGCAACGAATTCGCCTTTGGCCGATTTCAGCCCAGCCGCCAAAGCCCCTGCTTTAAATCCTTCGCGATTGCTGCGGTGGTGATAGGTAATCGGAAACCCGCGCGCAGCATAATGCTCGACCAAGCCTTTCGCAACCGCGATCGTCTCATCGGTCGAATCATCGAGCACCTGTACATCAAGCCTATCGAGCGGATAGTCGAGCTGCGAAATCGCCTCGAGCAAACGCTCGATGACAAACTGCTCATTAAAAATCGGCAATTGGACCGTGACCCGGGGAAGCTCCTCAAATCTGCTCGCCGGCACCGTCGTCCGGTTTTTCTTGTGCTTGTAATAGAGATAAACCAGCACATAGCGATGCGCGCCGTACGCTGCCAACATGATCAACACGATGAAATAGGGAATCAGCAGTTCGATGTCGAACGCATTGACCTGATAGAGCCCTTTGAACGTTGTGTCCAGAAAATGCTGGCGGATGTAGTGGCCGACTCCGTGCGGAGCCAGCGTGGCAGCCAGAAAATGGGGCGAGATCAACATTCAGTGTTCATGCTCAGAGGTGTTTTGATTGCCGGACTTTAGTTCAGGAAATAGGTTCTGTACAATGAGTCGCGTTGCACCGGCCGGAATCCGGCATCCCGGATAATGCGGCGCAGTTCTTCTTCAGTGGTGCAGTTCGTCACTCCCGCCGCCCGGACAACATTCTCTTCGAGCATCACCGAGCCCACGTCATTGCCCCCAAAGCGCAGTCCCATCTGGCAGACTTTCAACCCCTGCGTCACCCAGCTCGATTGCACGTTTAGAAAATTGGAAAGACAGATACGCGAAATGGCCAGCGTCTTTAGGTATTCGACTGCGGTAGCTTCGTCCCACTTACGTCCGCCGAGCGCCGTGTTGGCGGGCTGAAAACTCCAAGGGATAAACGATGTAAAGCCGCCAGTCTCCTCCTGCAATTCATAGAGCCGCTGGAAGTGATTCACGCGATGTTCGTATGTCTCACCCACGCCAAACATCATGGTGGCCGTTGTTCTCATACCCAGCTGATGTGCTATTCGATGAACATTCAGCCAATCGTCGGTCAGGCATTTCAGCCGGGCAATTCGATGACGCACTTCGTCGTCGAGAATTTCAGCGCCCCCACCGGGAATCGAATCCAGCCCCGCATCGCGCAAGCGAACGATGGTGTCCCGAATGCTGAGATCGCTATACTCTGCGATCGCAATGATTTCTGAAGCTGAATAGCAGTGCAAATGGACTTGGGGAAAACGTTGCCGGATGCCGCTCAGCATGCGCTCGTGCCACTCAATTTTCAGATCAGGGTGCAGGCCGCCCTGCATTAGCACGCCAGTACCGCCGTTCTCGACCGTCTCCTGAATCTTGTCGTAAATGGTCTCGAACTCGAGGATGTAACCCTCTTTTGCTTTCGGCCCCTTCAACGGGCGGTAAAAGGCACAAAAGGTGCAGTATTCAGTGCAGAAATTCGTGTAATTGATATTTCGGTCAATGATGTAAGTCGCAATGCCGTCGGGATGCAGCCTGCGCCTGATGGCGTCGGCCTCCATGCCAATGCCGATCAAATCATCAGACTTGAACAAATCAAGCGCTTCTTGTTTAGTCAGAGACATGTTTACTACCCAATTCTAACGGACGACAGACGCTTAATCCAAGTTGGGCAGCTGGGGGTTACTTCTTCTTGTAGCGAAGATACTGAACGATCGTCAGAATTGTCCCTATAACTGCCAACCCGACCAGGACAACTATCGCCGGTTCGTAATAGCGGGAGAAGAAACGCAGAATGTGCCGTCCGTAATGAAATCCCAAATAACTGGCGATGGTGTAACGAATGCCCCGGCCAAGAGCCAAAGCCGCCAGGAATTTTCTTTGCGAATACTGCAATGCGCCCGCAGCCAACAAGAACGGCACAAATGGAAACGGAGGGGGCATCACTGCCGGCAACGCAACCGCGCCAAACCCCCAGCGTTCAAAGGCCGCACAGACCTGGGTGGCCCTACGTTTCGAAAGCCTTCGTTCCATGGTCTGTTTGCCGCCCTTACGTGCCAAACTAAACGTAATGTAGCCCCCGATGACCGCGCCGAGGGTTGCCATCAGGGCATAGTAGGGCCATGGTTGGTGATGGCGTGCCGCCAGCCAAATCGTCAGTACGTCCATGCTTCCAGTCAGAGGAATCAGCGAGTTATCGGCTATGCCCAAAAGAACCAAGCCAAGTCCGCCCAGACCGCGGAGTTGCCTCCAGATCGGAATCGCAAACAAGGGAGATAAATGGGGGAGCATTCGGTCTAATGAGTTTACAAGGCCGCAAGAAATTCCACTAAACAATAGCGGCGTTGGCCGTCCGGAGGAATCGAATTTCAGGCTCAGCCGGTAAAACGCGGCATTCCGCGGCATAGCGATAAAAGAGATTTAGCCCTTCGATGCACACAGCATCGAGGTGGTAGTAAATGTTTTCAGTGAGATAGGTGCGCACGACATCTTCACTCACGGAGAGACGAGGCGCCCACTCGCGGACAATTCTCTGAATATTGTTCCTTGTTAGCCCGTTATCGCGAGATTGCTGAAAAATTGACGCTAAATCGAGCTTCGATTCTTTGATGGCTTCACGCCGTGCCGCCCAGAACGCGAACACAAACGGCTTGCCCGTCCAACGGATCCACTCTTCGGCCAAGTCCCAAGTCTCATACCGCGATCTGTCAATTTTTAGCGCCGGATCCCCGATGATCAAAGCCGCGTCCTGCCGGGAGAGCATGTTCTCGAGATCCGGTTCCGCAGACTTAAACGCGGGGACCAATGCCCATTTCCTGGCGAAAAGCACTTTCACCAAGGCGGCCGATGTCAGTGACGAGGTATCGAGTGCCACAGACTGGATTTGTCTCAGAGGCACCTTGCTTACCAGCAGAATCGACTGCACCGCTTGGCGCGACGCGATCGCCACTTCGGGGAGTATTACGAGATCCGGGATGCTAGCATACGCTGCCGCCGGAATGATGCCAATGTCAGCGGTACCGTCGTTTAACGCTTTCGCGCATAGTGAAGGCAGCGTGTAGCTGATTTCAAAGTCTTTGCCCACGTCTCCGTGCTCAAAATCCCACATAAGCGGCGCGGTATTCAGGTAGGAGATGGCGGAAACGCGAAGGTGGCTCATTCGGTATGCCTAAATTTTATCAAAGATGTGACATCTGACCTTGACAGCCATTTTCCCTAGTGTTTAAAGTCCGGCTTCTCAGCTTCAGCTACACATGAAACATAGGAGGCAGCAATGGCACGAACAGCCGCAGTCAAAAAGCAGGATCCCGAACTTCAGAAGCCCGATGAACTAACCCTGCAATGGCTCGCGCTTTCTCTGACGCCTGGACTCGGCCCGACCCGGGTGCGAAAGCTGGTCGAGTTTATGGGCGGCATTCAGGCCATTTTTCAAGCTACTCTGACCGATTTGGAGGCAACCGGTTTGCAAGCTGTTTCCGCACAATCAATCGGCACGGGCCGCTCTATCGAAATGGCCCATGATGAATTTGCCCGGGCCACCGCGGACGGCGTGCAAATCATCGTGCTTGATCATCCCTCATACCCAGCTCAACTCAAACAGATCTACGACCCGCCGCCGGTGCTTTATCTCCGTGGAAACGCTGCGGCTATAACGCAACCCGGCATCGCCCTCGTCGGAACACGCCATCCCACGCCGTACGGCATCGGCATGGCCGAACGGTTGGCGTGTGATCTAGCTGCCCGTGGCCTGGTGATTTTCAGTGGCCTGGCCCGCGGCGTCGATAGCGCAGGCCACCGCGGAGCCTTGCAGGCAAAAGGGAAAACCGTCGCCGTCTTGGGCACAGGAGTGGACGAAATCTACCCCAAAGAGAACTCCCGCCTGGCCGATCAGATTCTCGTTTTAGGAGGCGCAATCGTCTCCGAGTTTCCTTTGAATACCTTCCCGGCGCCTCAGAACTTCCCCATCCGCAACCGGATCATCAGTGGGCTATCGCTCGGTGTTCTCGTCGTTGAAGCTGCCGAATATAGCGGCACCCGGATCACCGCGCGCTGTGCGCTCGAGCAGGGTCGCGAGGTTTTCGCGGTGCCCGGCAATGTCACCAATAAAGGCTCCTGGGTGCCCAATACGCTCATCAAGCAAGGCGCCAAGCTAGTTGCGACCTGGGAGGATATATGGGAGGAACTCCCATCGAATGTGCAACATGCACTGATTCCTGAAACCACCAATGAATCCAAAGCCGACGGGAGCGCATCTTTATTCTACGAAGCCGAATTGCCGCCGCATGAAAAGAAGATACTGGCGGTACTCAAAGCAGACGAAGCTATGCAGATGGATGAGCTGATGGAGCGGCTTGAGCCGGCGATTTCCTCCTCGGCGATTTTTGCCGCGCTTTTCGAATTGGAACTTGCCGGCAAGATAAAGCAACTGCCCGGCAAGAATTTTGTGAAATGTTTCTAGCTGTCAGCTTTCAGCCACCAGCTCGTAGTCGAAGGAGGGGCTAGAGGGTGCAAAGTTTCAAGAACTTGAAAGTTTGGGAGAAGGCACACATTCTGACGCTCGAAGTTTATAGAGCCACCGAGGCTTTCCCGCGGAGTGAAATGTACGGTTTAACGAGTCAGATGCGTAGGTCAGCGGCTTCGATCGGAGCAAATATTGCCGAAGGAACATGTCGTTCCGGGGACCGTGAATTTGGACGCTTTCTGCAAGTCGCGATGGGTTCTGCCAGCGAGCTCGAGTATCATTTGCTGCTCGCGCATGATCTTGCGATGCTCAAGTCTATGGATTACGAGCGTCTTTCTGGGGAGGTCATCGAAGTTAAATGCATGCTGTCGTCCTTCTTATTTAAGCTGAGAGCTGATGGCGGAGAGCGACAAGTCGCCAAAGGGCAAACTTGTTGACATTGCCACGTTCGTGCTAGCTTCGGGGAATCAGCGTAAGAGTACAAGTCAAGAACTGAGGGAACATTGTCTAAAGGTTTAGTTATTGTCGAATCGCCAGCCAAGGCGAAGACCATACAGAAATATCTGGGTAAGGGCTTCACCGTCGAAGCCTCGCTCGGCCACGTGAAAGATCTGCCTAAGAGCACGCTGGGCGTGGACATCGAGAACGACTTCGGTACCGATTATGTCGTCATTCCCGGCAAAGAGAAAGTGCTGGCGAAGCTCAAGAAGCTGGCCCTCTCCGCCGACCATATCTATCTCGCGCCTGACCCGGACCGTGAAGGCGAGGCTATCGCCGCCCATCTTGCCGAAGAGCTGGGAGACGGGAACGGAAGTAAATCGAAAAAGAAGTCGAAGAAAGACGCAAAGAAAGAAGCTCCCGGCGAAGAGCGCATCCGTCGCGTCACCTTCAACGAAATTACCAAGAAGGCGGTTCAGGAAGCCTTCGAACATCCGCGAGATATCGACCGCGATCTCGTCGATGCGCAGCAGGCGCGCCGTGTCCTTGACCGCATCGTCGGCTATCAAGTCTCGCCGCTGCTCTGGGACAAAGTGCGTCGCGGCTTATCAGCCGGCCGCGTTCAGACCGTCGCTCTTCGTTTAATTGTTGAGCGCGAGCGCGAAATCAAAGCCTTCGAGAAGAAAGAGTATTGGACAATCGACGCCCATCTCGCCGGTCCGAAACCACCCGCTTTCGACGCGCGATTTGTCGGTAAAGGCGAAGAAAAAGTCGAAGTGAATAACGGCGAAGACGCCGAGAAGATTCGCCTCGCGCTCGAAAAAGCCGATTGGCTGGTGCGCAGCGTTGATAAGAAAGAACGCCGCCGCAACGCGACACCGCCCTTCACCACCAGCAAATTGCAGCAGGATTCATCCCGCAAGCTTCGCTTCAGCGTCAAGCGCACGATGATGATTGCGCAGCGCCTCTATGAGGGCGTCGAACTCGGTGAAGAAGGTCTCGTCGGCCTCATCACTTACATGCGTACCGACTCGACCCGCGTCTCGAATGACGCGCTGGCCGAGGTCCGCGAATACATCAAATCGAACTACGGCGAAGTCTATCTGCCGCCCTCGCCCAATACCTATAAAGAAAAGAAGGAAGCCCAAGCGGCGCACGAAGCCATCCGCCCCACTTCGGCGATGCGCCATCCCGACCAGATTAAGCAATATCTGAAAGAAGACGAGTACAAAGTCTACAAGCTCATCTGGCAGCGCTTTGTGGCTTCGCAGATCATGCCCGCGGTCTTCGACCAGACCACCGTTGACATCGATGCCAAAAATGGCTCTGACGCTTTCTGGTTCCGAGTAACCGGCTCCGTCCTCAAGTTCGACGGCTTCCTAAAGGTCTATGAAGAATCCAAAGAAGGCAAAGACGAAGACGACGAAGAACTGAAGCACAAGCTTCCGCCGCTCGAAGCCGGGCAGAAATTGACCCTGCGTGAGCTCAAGCCGGAACAGCACTTCACCGAGCCGCCCCCGCGCTACAACGAAGCCTCTTTGGTGAAAGAGCTCGAAGAACGCGGAATCGGCCGTCCATCAACCTATTCGGCGATTCTCAGCACCATTCAAGAGCGCCAGTATGTTCAGAAAATCGGCGGCAAGTTCTCGCCGACGGAAATCGGTCTTGTCGTCACCGACCTCCTCGTCGAGAACTTTCGCGACATCTTCGACATCGCCTACACCGCCAAGCTCGAAGAACAACTCGACGAAGTGGAAGAAGGCAAAGAAAAGTGGACCGACGCGCTCGATGACTTCTACAAGAAATTCGCCAAAGATCTCAAATATGCCGAAAAGCATATGGAGAACATCAAGCGGATGGAGAAGCCGACCGACGAAAAATGTGAGCGCTGCGGCTCTCCTCTGGTCATCAAATGGGGCAAGCACGGCTCGTTCTATGCCTGTAGCTCTTACGACAAAGAGAATCCCGAGAGCTGCACCTTTACCAAAGAAAATCCCATCAATCTGCCGGATCTTGACTCCGCCGATATTCAGGAAACTACGCAGGAAGAATATTGCGAAAATTGCGGCCGCGTGATGGTCCTAAAACGCGGGCGCTTCGGTCAGTTCATGGCTTGCACCGGCTATCCCGATTGCAAAACCACGCGCCGCCTCGATCAGGGCAAGAGAGTTCCTGATATTCCGCTCGACGAGCCTTGCCCGAAATGCGGGCGCAATCTCATGATTCGCCACGGCCGCTTCGGCGAATTTACCGCTTGCTCCGGCTATCCCGAGTGTAAATACGTCAAGCAGAACTTCATCGGCGTGAAATGTCCCGACTGCGGCGACGGCGATCTCGTCGAGAAAAAGGCACGCAAGGGCAACACCTTCTACGGATGCAGCAATTATCCGAAATGCAAGTTCACCGCAGCCAATAAACCGATCGACGAGAAGTGTCCGAGTTGTGGCAGCGCTTTCTTAGTCGAAAAGAATTTAAAATCTGGCCCCGTCATTGCATGCCCCAACAAAGAATGCGAATATGAACGCCCTGCGCCGGTGGAAGCCGTCGCTGCAACCTAATTTTCGAACCTAATTTAGCGCAATCTAAAATTCGTACGGAGAAACGCCATGCCCAAGAAACCGACTGCCGATGACGCCAGACTCATTCTTAAACTTTACGATCTTCGCCGCGAATCCGAACTTCGCAAGGCCCGAGGCTTTATTGTGGGCCAGTTTTGGCCCGACACCATAGAAGACTACAACAAGATCGCTTCCGCGATGGGCACGCAGGAAAACGCGTGGATTCGTCAGGTGATGGGCTACTGGGAATTGTCAGCATCGCTCGTCAATCACGGCGCCATTCATCCAGACCTTTTTCTGGAGCCATCGTTTTCTGCTGAAATGTTCTTGATTTACAGCAAAATGAAGCCTTTCATCAAGGAGCTCCGGGAGAAGTCCAGCCCAACTTTCCTCATCAACGTGGAAAAAGTAGTGAACAGTAGCAAGAAGAGCCGTGAATTTCAGGCGCGGATGGAAAAAAATCTCGCCAATCGCCGCAAAGCAATGGCCGCAAAATCAAACTAGGTTGTTTTTGTGTGGGGCGGACATTCTTGTCCGCCTTTCTTGATCTCGCTGGACCTTCGGCCTGCCCAGAATTCATCTACGAAATATATTCCCGGATGTATTCGTCCCGTGAGGCCGCGAGCTGATGCACATCGCCGTCAAAAATGACTTTTCCGTCGCGCAGAATTAAGAACGTCATGGGAATCTTGCGCGTAGGGTCGTCATTCAGCGGCCACATGTGACCTGTTTGCGGGTCGAAATAATGGCTCGCCATCACGAACGCATCCTGCAAACGGTGGGTGACCAGCAGTGCGCTCGTTCCCGATACGTCGCGCTGCTTCACGATTAGTTCAATGATAGTCGTTGAAGTCACCGGATCCAGCCCGCCTGTCGGCGAATCATACAAAATGACTTCCGGATGCGTAATAATGGCGCGGGCAATCGCAACCCGCCTCCGCATGCCGCCCGAAAGTTCCGACGGGAACAGGTCTACCGTGTTTTCCAGCTCGACAAAGCTCAAGGCTTCGTGCACCCGTTTTTCGATTTCCTCCGGCGACGCCGTTCCTTCTTCCATCAGCCGGAAAGCCACGTTGTCCCGTACATTCAGGGAATCGAAGAGCGCACTTTCCTGAAAGACCATCCCAATTTTGCGCCGCAGCTCAAACAGATCTTTTTCCGGCATCGCGGTGACGTCTTCGCCCAGCACGCGAATATCGCCGCTATCGGGCTTAATCAGCCCCAGAGCGAGCTTCAGAATTGTGCTTTTTCCCGCACCGGCCACGCCAAAAATGGTTTTGGTCTCGCCCTTCTCCAGCTCGAATGAAACTTCCCGCAACACCGGCTTGTCGTCAAATGCAATCGAGACTTTGTCAAACACAATGACCGGCGGTGCGGCTTCTGGCCGCGCAGGCAATGGTTCGGGGATTGCGGATGTGGACATGGTTAGCTATATCCGAACAGGGCCATGAGGAATTTTGTGATGAAGAAATCCACCAGCAGAATCAGGACCGAAGCAGTGACGACTGCCTGCGTGGTCGCGCGGCCCACCCCCTGCGTTCCGCCCTTGGCCGACATGCCGTAGTAGCAGCCGACCGTCGAGATAATGAAACCGAAGACCACTGGCTTAAGCAGACCCATAAACACATCCTGAAATTTCAGGATCTGCCAGGCTGAACTCCAATACTGCCGGTAATCCAGGCCAAGCAGCAAGCTTGCCACCGCGCTCCCGCCTACCAGGCCCAAAAGATCAGAAATAATGCTCAGAAAAAACAGCATGAAAACCGTGGCCGCCACGCGCGGCGCTACCAGCTTCTTCATCGGGTCCGTGCCCAGAGCGCGCATCGCGTCAATCTGCTCGGTCACGATCATCGAGCCGAGCTCACTGGCCATGCCCGAAGAGTTTCTCCCCGCGACCATCAATCCGGTAAGCACCGGCCCCAGCTCTCGCACCATGCCAACCGAAACCAGTTGGCCCAGCAGCGACAATGAACCAAAGCGCTCCAGCGAATTGGCGCTATTTAGCGTCAGCACCGCGCCGGTGAAAAATCCTGTGAGGATGACAATGGGTAGCGAGCCGAAGCCGATCAGGTCAGCCTGCTGAATCATGTCGGCAAAGTACCGCGGACGTGCGAACAGGCTCGCCACGGCATTCCCTGCGAGCACAGAGTATTCCTGCAAGGCTATGATCTTGTCTTTGGCAAAATCTGTGGGAGAGGTCAGTTCCATGCAGGTCATCGCTCGGCATCGTCAGCGGACCATGCCCTCAACGAACTATAACAGAGAATTTCTGCGCGATGCGCGGTACCTGCACCCATCTGTCATCCCGACCGTTGCGAAGTGCATGCTAGCGGAGTGGAGGGACCTGTTGTTTGCTGGCTGCCCCACCATTTCGCGTTGTCTGCGAAAGAGTAGCGCAGAATTTAGATCGCTTCTCTTTACACGATTGTCATCCCGAAGTCCCCGCGTTCTTTCCAGCGGGGCGAGGGATCTCGCGCGTAGCGCCAAACACCGCTGCGAAGTGTCATCCTGAGGAAGCGGAATCGTGCGCCGGGGCGCGGCTCCCCAGCCGTGGGGTTACGCCGCGCCGTCCCTTGCCTTCTTCTTAATCTCAATATTCAGCCGCTTGATTTTCTGATTGAGTGTCGATAGTGGCACGCGGAATTTCTCCGCTGCGTCGGTCTGGTTCCATCCGCATTTTTCCAGCATGTCGATGATGATGTGCCGCTCGCAATCCTCCATGATGTCAAAGAGTGAGGCGTTATCGCGCTGCATCATTCCCGGGAATTGCGTGTTCCGTCCGGCGATCGAATCGGGCAGCAGGTCGGCCCCGACGGAGCTTCCCGAGGAAAGCACCACCGCACGTTCCATCACGTTTTCCAGCTCGCGCACATTACCCGGCCAGGTATACGTCAGCAGCGGGCGCATTGCTTCTGGCGTAATACGCTTCGGGGGTTGGCCGTTTTCTTTGGCATATTTATCGAGGAAAAAATCCACGAGCAGCGGAATGTCTTCCCGGCGTTGCCGCAACGGCGGCAAATCAATCGTGATGACGTTCAACCGGTAAAACAAATCCTCGCGGAATTTTCCTTCGCGCACTTGCTGTTGCAAATCCACATTGGTCGCCGCGATGATGCGCACATCCACTTGCAACTCATGCACTCCGCCCAGGTGCATGAATTTTCTGTCCTGTAAAACACGCAGAATTTTGCTCTGCGTGTCCATGCTCATGGTGCCGATTTCATCCAGGAACAGCGTCCCCTTGTCGGCGATTTCAAACAATCCCTTTTTCGACGCAACCGCGCTGGTGAAGGCCCCCTTGACGTGCCCGAACAAAGTCGATTCGAGCAAATCCGGCGGCATCGAGCCCGTATTCACCGGAACAAAAGGCCGGTCCCGACGCGGGGAGTTCAGGTGGAGCGCCTTCGCGATAACTTCCTTGCCCGTGCCGCTCTCGCCCTGCAACAACACGGTCGAGCGGCTCGGCGCCACTTGCGCCACCAGATCGAAAATCTTGAGCATGGGCTCGCTCTTGCCCACAATGTTTTCGAAGTTGTAACGCTGCTTGAGCGCGCGCTTCAGTTGTACGTTTTCTTCTTCTGCTTTGCGCCGGCTCACTGCCGCGCGCACATCCGCCAGCAACTTCTCGTTGTCCCACGGCTTCTGGACAAAATTGACCGCGCCCGACTGCATCGCCGTCACCGCATTCTCGACCGTGCCGTACGCGGTAATCATGATCACGGGAATCTCAGGGTGGTTGGCCGCCAGCTCCGGCAATAGATCCATCCCGCTGCGGTCGGGCAGGGACAAATCGAGCAGCACCAGATCGTACGAGCGTTCGCCTAATCGCGCCAGTCCCTCTTCCGCGGTCTCCGCCGATTCGACCTCGTAGCCTTCCATGTCAAGCAGCGTCTCCAGCGATTCGCGGATCGCCGCTTCATCGTCCACAATCAACACTGCGCCCAGGCGGGCAAAAAATGGCTCGTCACTTCTCCGGGTTATCACGGCCGCTTCAGACATGGACCGCCTGCTTCATCAATGGAAAATCCACATAGAACGTCGTTCCCTGGCCGGGGTGGCTCTCCACCCGGATCTTTCCCGCATGCTCCTGAATAATCCCGTAACTCACTGACAAGCCGAGGCCCGTTCCTTTGCCCTGGCCTTCGCGCGGCGTGGCCTTTGTCGTGAAAAACGGGTCGTAAATTCGTTGGATGTGTTCCTGGGCGATTCCGATTCCTGTGTCACTCACCGCGATGCTCACACCCGCGCCATTCGAAGTTGCAACCCGCAATTCGCCCCCGTTGGGCATCGCGTCGCGCGCATTCAGAAACAGATTCAGAAACACCTGCTGTAAACGTCCAGCGTTGCCCTGAATCGGCGGGAGATGATCGGCAAAACTATTCTGCACTTTGATCTTCGTAGTCCGGAATTGATGCTCAAGCAACGCCAGCGTGTCCGTAATGATTTTGTTCACGTCAATCTCGGTGAATTCGGTGCCGCTGGTGCGCGAGAAGTTCAGCAGATTATTCACAATCTCTGAGGCGCGGAACGTCTGCCGCGTAATCTTCTCAAGCAGCGCGCCTTTCTGTGCATCACCCTGAAGTTGCTTGGCCAGCATTTGCGAGTAAGAGGAAATCACCGCCAGCGGTGTATTCACTTCGTGCGCCACGCCCGCCGCCAGCAGTCCGATGGAAGAGAGCTTGTCGGCCTGCGAGAGCTGCGATTCCAGTTCCACGCGCTCGGTGATGTCGTCCATGATGATCAGCCGGCCAACGACGTCAAAGTTGCGGTTCACCAGCGGCGCAATCGCGACATTGACCACGCGGTTCTCACCCGTCGGCGTTCCCAGCCGGAATTTGTAAAGATTGTGAATGCCGGGGTTCTGCCGCACGCGATAAAACTCCTGCATGAACGCGGCGGGGAAGACCTCGCCCAACGAACGCGTCAATGCCTGCCGCCGGGGCAGGGCATACATCACTTCCATCTGCGAGTTCCACGACTCCACGCGGTCTTCGAGGTCCACCGCAAGGACGCCGATGTTGATGGATTCCACGATATTCTCGTTGAAATCCTTCAGCCGTTCGTACTCCGTGACTTTCTGCTCAAGTGATGCATACAGCCGCGCATTTTGAATGGCAATGCCGATATAACCCGCGACCGTTTCAAGCAGTTCCACATCTTCGCTGGTCAGGAAGTCGCCCTCGACCGTCTTGCCCAACCCCAGCACGGCGATCGTCCGTTTCTGGGCGCGGCATGGAATGTAGTAATTCAAATCGAGGCGTGCGATCGTCTCCTGCGCTGAAAGCGATTCGCGTGGCACTTGATGCGTATTTTCCAGGAACAGGTGCCCGACTTCGATTTCCGGCCGCGGCGTGGTCAAAAACGTCAAATCCAGATTCGCGGTCTGACTCATTCCAAACGACTTCGCCAACCCAAAGGCATGCGGTGGATCGGGAGAGGCAAGAAAAATTGCCATCCGGTCCACAAGCAACGTGCGCGACAGGCGGTCCACGACGGAACTCAGCATCTGCTCCAGGTTTGTGTCGGAACTCAGTTCGCGGCCAAATTCAATCAGCGTCTTGCGATAGTCGTAACGCGTGCGGTAGAAGAACTGGTCGATGCGCTGCTGGATCCACTTCCGCATCGGATCAAACAGCAATGCCGTCACCACGATAGCCAGGATCAGGCCAATCGGCCCGGAGCTCGGCACTTGCGTGTGTACCATTTCTGCCACGCCAGCCACCACTGCGAAGTAGGCTCCGGCAATTGCCGCCGCCGCGAGGGTATAAACCATGCCGCGCTTGAAAATTAAATCCACGTCCATCAACCGATAACGGAAGATGGCATAGCCGAAGGTTAACGGCAGCAAACCAAGAGACAACACCGACACTTTTAATGTCGGCAGAGTTCCGGTGAGATAAGGGACGACGTAAAACAGGGTGAACGGCGTTATCGCCAGAATGGTGCCACGCGTAATCCACTTCAGCTGCTGGCGCAGAATGGGTGTGCTGGCCGCCCGATAGCTATGCCAGAGTAATCCGGCAGCAATGACAAAAAATGCCGCGAGGTACGCCATTTCCAGCCGGTCGAGGTTCCAGCTCATCAAACCGCTGGCCTGCAAAAACCGTAGCGAGAGCACATGCACGGCGAGCAGGGCGGCTGCGGGCACATACACGGCCGGGATGGCCCATGAGTGGCGCCGCACGAAGCCCCGTCGTTCGGGGAAAGTCAACACAAAGTGCAGAAACAATGCCGGTTGCAGCAGCCCTGCCACGACGTTGCCCCAGTAGATCGTCCAGTCGAAGGCATTGAACTTGCCGGTGAAGTGAAAGGCGTAAAACGTAAAGGACACCAGGCAAAAGATGTAAAAGTGCGTTGAACCCTGCGCGGTCCAACGACGCAACAGCACGTAAAGGCCAATGCCCAGGTAAATCAGCGCAATCAGTCGCAGCCAGGTGTTTTGCGATTTATCAGCGGGAGTGAGAATTACCACCGCATCGACGGGGACGGAATTTCGCACGAGCGAGTAAGTTGCCTTCGACCACGAGCCGACACGGTAAATCTGGCGTTCCAGTTCGGCAGTGTTGGTTACATCATGGCCGGAGACCGAAACCACCTCATCGCCCGCCTTAATGCCTGCCTTGAAACCGGGACCCCCAGCATCCACGCGCTTCGCGACCAGATTTCCAGCGTGCTCAACCCACCAGACGCCATCATAGGGAACCTGGTATTCCTGCTCTTTTTGCAGATTAATCCAGCCAAGAACGATAGCCGCACTAGTGAGTAGAAACAGCAGGACGGCAGTAAAGCGGTTCTGTAAATCGCGGTTCATCGGCTGGTGTACGGTCGAGGGCCAGAATCCGTGATAATTACTTTGCATTTTCGCTGCCACCATCCGTATTGCCAGCGTGCCTGTAACTCTGTAGAAGGCAAGGACTTTCCCCATTATATTGAATGTGGTAGCTGGTCGCTATGCTTTTTGGAATAAATGTTTCTATATTTGGTAAGTAATTGGAAGGGTAAAGCTTAGCTAGATAGCTCGGATCAAGGGAGATTTCGCTCAGCCGGGCAGGTGCCGCAACTTCGGCACTTCGACGGCGCATAGAGATTCCAGCGCCCGGTCGGGTGCCATCTCGGCCTTTTCACCGGTTGCTCGAGGAGGCAACAAAAAAATTGTCGCGCGACGGGACACAGGCAACGCATTTCCATAAAATCGAACAGCGCGTCCCAATTAAGTCTTTAGCCTTTGCGATGAATGCGAATCCCACCCTCGCGATAGAAGTTCCCAAGCCCGCGCCTTACAGCATTCAGGACCACTGGATCACGCTCGACGGCGGCCGCATGCGCTATTTGCGCGATGGCGTGGGTCCGCCGCTTGTCCTGGTGCATGGTTTGCTCGGATATTCATTTTCCTGGCGCTATGCCATCCCGTTCTTAGCATCACAAGCCACGGTTCACGCGGTCGATATGCTTGGCGTGGGTTTTTCGGATCGGCCGCCCGGCCTTGACCCTACCCTGCGAGCAAGCGCAAACCGCTTGCTGCGCTTCCTCGACGCGGTGGGTATTGCTTCTTGCGATTTGCTCGGTACTTCCCACGGCGGCGCGATCAGCATGATGGCTGCGGCATTGGAGCCAGAGCGCATCCGGCGGTTGATTCTGGTTGCGCCGGTCAATCCTTGGTCGCAGCAGGGAAAGCCTCTGGCGGCCATCCTCGGCAACCCATTTGTTTCGCCTTTTGTTTTGCGGGTAGCGCCTTTGGTTCGCCTGACCTTGCAGTCGTACCTCTTGAGCCGCCTTTACGGCGACCCCAGCCGTATCCGGCCCGGCACGCTCGAAGGCTACTCTGGCCCATTTGAACGGCCGGGAGCTTTCCGCCATGAACTCGGCATTCTGCGGACATGGGCCCGCGATTTGGCTGACCTCGAGTCCGTAATGCCGAAGCTCGCCGAGATCCCTGCTTTTCTGATTTGGGGCGACCGCGACAATGCCGTTGCGCCTACTTCCATGAATCCGCTGAGCCGGCAGTTCAAACGCTGCCGGACGCGCTTGCTCACCGGAGTGGGACACCTGCCCTACGAAGAAGTACCCGATGAGTTCAACCGCATCGTGGCCGAGTTTCTGGCAGAGTGACCAAGTTTCTGGCAGAGTACAAAGAACGATGGGTAAAGCGATCTTCCACATGCTCGGCTCGACGATTGCGCACTATGGCCTCGGCGCCGTCGCTCTTATCCTGCTGCTCGAAAACCTGGGGCTGCCGCTGCCGGGAGAAACAGTGCTGCTGTTGGCGGGCTTTCTCGCCGCATCGCAGCACCACTTCACGCTGGCTTCAATCATCGCCACCGGAGTAGTTTCGACGACTGTGGGAAGCCTTCTCGGCTATCTCGTGGGACATCACGGCGGCCGCCCGCTGCTCGAGCGCTACCAGCGGAGCCTGCATATAAGCGATGCGACGCTGGATAAAGGCGAAAGCCTGTTTGCCCGTTATGGACCAGTCGCGATTATTCTTGGGCGGTTTGTGGCAGGGTTGCGCATTTTTGCCGGACCGCTCGCGGGCGTGCTCCGCATGCGCTGGGAGTCTTTCTTGTTCTTCAGTTTTCTCGGCTCGATTCTCTGGGTGGGCGCCGTCTCTTCGGCTGCGTTTTTCTTTGGCCAGCACTGGAATCGGCTCCTGCGCCTTATAGGGCGATTGAATATCGTCTTCGCCGTGGCGGCGGTCGCACTGCTTCTGTTCTTCTGGTGGCGGGAAACGCGAGCCCAGAGCGCCAACAGCTGAGAAACTATTTGGATTGCACTTCGACCCGCGAAGCTAATCGCTCCACACCTTCTTTTCCCACGCCCACGGTAACCGCCTGTCCGCGCTTCGCGTAGTAGCCAATGACGCCCGGCTCGGACCAATCGAGGTCCCAGCCATTTTCGATGGCGATCACTGTGTAATCGCCGGGAGCGACGTCGTGCAGAACGAAGCTGCCATCCAGGTCCGTCTGGTCTCTGCGGAAGAGTTCACGGTCGGATTCAGGATGCCGCGGAACCAGCACCACCATGACGCCCGCGGTCGGTTTGCCGTTTTTCTCGGCAAAGCCTTCCACATTCACTGTCGAAGCAGCGACGCGAATCGTCACGGACGTCGTTGAGCCGGTGCTCACCGTGACGGTGTGCCCTGGGCTGGAATGGCCTTCCGTCGAAAGTGATAAGACGGCCAAGATTTTGTTGACGTCGCGGGCAATGACGTTATAAGTGCCCGGCGTTACGTTCCGCAGCTCAGCCACGCCCTGGTCGTTGACGCCGACGCCCGCGACGGGCTGGCCCTTCGCGCTAAGGAGTTCGACGGATAGGTCTGTGGAAGCGGGTTGGCCGCCCTGCATCACGATGTGCGCACTCACGTCGCCCGAGGGTTCGGCCTGCGACGTGTCCATTTCTTCCCCATTCGACGTGAAGTCCATCTGCATTTCACTCCAATTGGAGTTGCCGGGATCTTGCGGAGGCACGCGAACCACATATTTCCCGGGAGCAACGCCACTGATTTCCCACTCTCCGGGTGAAATCATCTGTGCTCCGTCAGTTTGGACAAAATCGTTGCCATCAAGGGTGGGACGCATGAGATTCGGCACTTGATAACCGTTTTCCGGGTTGCCCGTAGTATGAAACCGCAAATGGAGCGCGGAGACCGGGGTCAGGTGAATAGGGACATCGAGATGGTCGCCGCCTTTGAGCGGAATCGGCAGGGCGGCGTCGGGATCAGTCACATCCTGGTAGCAGGTCGTCGGATACGCCACATCGAGCGAGGGATCGGCGGACGCCTCCGCCGAACCATCCCCCGGATTCGATTGCGCGGTATGGACGGCATACCACGGCGTTGCAGACACGCAAACAAAATACGTATCCGGAGCAAGGCCCGCGAATTCATAGACTCCGAGATCATCGGTCTGGTCGTTGCCATAACGGAGAATTCGGCTGATTCCCAAATTGTGGTCCTGCCGGTAGAGGGTGACGTTGCCTCCACGCACCGAGTCGCCGGCTTCATCGAGCACCCTTCCGGAAAGAACGGCGGAGGGCTGCAATCGCAGCGTGAGATTTTCCGTATCCAGTCCTGCACCGGTCACGATGGCGGTCGCGTACTGTTCGTGTTGCTCGTACGCCCCAGCTTCAAAGGCGCGTTTGGAAGCTTCGAGAGAGTATTTGCCGGCCGGAACTTGCGCGAAGGCAAACCGCCCGTCAGCGCTGGTAAGCATGGAGCGCTGATTTTTCTGATCTTTCACATCCACGATTTGAACTCGCGCTTCAGCCAGCGGCGCTCCGGAAATCGCGTTTACGACGGTGCCCGCAATCCGGGATGTTCCAATCATCTGCACCGGGTCTTGTGACGCCGCGCTCAACGTGATCCAAAGGACGCACGTCGCTGTCAGGGCGCCTCTCCTCCGGATTGCTCTCGCCAGGAACGCCGTCTTCATTCTTTTCCGCCTAGGAGATGCAGTTGAACTTTTTGTTTCTGTCCCGGCTCCAGGTCTACAACCGCTCCCAATGAGTCATAGGCACGCATCGCCTCAGGGTCGCGATAGGGAAGTTGCTCCTCCGATGCGAAGGCCAGGGCTCGATACTGGCCCGGGGGCAGAGTTTGGAATTGAAACGACCCGTCGGGCGCGGCCACGAGATCCCGAAAGTCGCCACTGCTCTCGGGCAAAGGAACGAGATACACATGTGCCCTTTGCGGGCTGCCGGCGGTTTGGCCATCCACGGTGCCATCCAATTCCGCACTTTGATCGCGCAGTGTGATCTCTATTGGCGAAGTTGTTCCCGAAACTCCCACGACCAGCGGCTGATGTTGCAGGTCCAACGCGCCCGAAGTGACCGAGGACGCATATCCCCTTGAAGAATTGACTTTCACCCAATAGCGACCGGGGGCGACACCGTCGATGACGAGCGCATCATCGCCGCCTTTGGGTGGATTCGTAACCGAGCCCCGCAACTGGTCGAATTCCTCGGCGGGTTGGAGATAAACATACAAGTAGCTTCCGCCGCCTCTGGTTAAGCCAGCGCCGAGCCTTAGGCGTGGCGGGGATGGGCCGGCGGACTTGGATGCATCCGAGTCGAACTCTTTTGTCACCTGCACGGCAATGGAGCTATCTGGCTGGAGCAACATGGTGGCATTGGTAACAGGCGCGCCGCGAACATTAATGGTGATTGAGCCGTTGGCTGCGTTCTGGCCGAAGTTGTAGGCATCCACGACATAAGAGCCATCCGGCAAAAGGCCCTCAATGGTTCGCGGCTGCGTGTTGTAGGCCAAAGTGTAGCCCGGCCCATGATGTCCGTTGGCTGAAATGAAGACAGACAAACCTGCGATGGCCGGCGCGTTGAGCACTGCGATCTTTACCGGATAATATGCACGTTTGGCGATAGTCATGTCGGCCATAACCGTCATCCCGGCGGTGAGGGAAATAATCCGGGCGGCGGAGAAATCCTCCGCATTCGGGTAATAGACCGGAGGATAACCGTAGACGGTGCCGCGAGGAGTGACGTCCTGCGGATCGGGGTCGAGCAGTTCGCCGGTGACGATTCTGTAGTCGCCGGGGTAGAGATCCGCAAAGCGAAAAGTGCCGCTGCTCCTCGTCTCGGCCGAGCCGACTTCATCCCAATGGGTGATGCCCTCCCTTGCCTGTCGGCGAAAGAGTCGAACGCCGATGGGATCGGGAGCTTCCCCGGTGGCGAGAGTGACTCGCCCGACAATTCGTCCCTCCGGAGTGAGAGGGATGGTGATGTCGCCTGTGATGTTCGTTGGAGTGAGTATCACGGTTGAGTCAGGAGTTTGCAGAAAGCCCGGACGCGTCGCGCTCAGAGTCGCCGGAAGACTTTGGGCGTTGTTTTCGTGGGTGTTGCCGCCTGCGGCATTGCTCGCGACGCTGTCGGTTTGTGCTGGAGAGAGTGGGAACGTAAAGCGCCCTTGTGTGTCCGTCATCATGGCGAAGCGGCGGTCTTCCGAGACAACTAGCGCCCGCGCGATGGGCTCGTGGGTCACGGTATTGATGACGACACCTCGAATGTGGTCGGGCGGCGCCTGGGCAGGCGGGTTCTGCGCGAAAGTGGGCACGAGAAGGCCTAGATGGAAGAGGAGATAGGCCAGCCAAATTCTTTTCACGGTGGATGTTCGACGGCTAGCGCGGACAATCTCGGGATGTTGTGTCGATACGAACACACTCACTCCACATTCCATTGTTCGACGTGGTCCGGCGAAAACGCAAGCATCCCAAGGCTTCGGAATGAGGGACACAGAGTCGGATGCACATCCCTTAAGATGCGCTGAGGGACGAAAGCCGACTGGACCGTGGTATAGGGCGCCAGCTACCGATACGGTTGTTACCATCGCGTGGTGAGCCCTCCTGCCCGCGTTGTGTCAGCTCCCGGCGGATGCTAGCCTCAGAATTCAGGACTAGTGATGCCCGATTCTTTCCCTTTTGACATCGACGACGCCGACAAAGAATTGGACACCGACAAAGGCCTAGGCGGGGTTCGCCGATTTGCGCGTGTGCTGCATGGAGAAGCCCGCCAAGTCTGGCTGAAATTCTTGACGGCTGTGATTGGGCTGGCGCTGGCATTCGCTGCAGCACTGTTTTCCACGGTCGAGCGCGAGTCAGGAAATTTCTTGGCAACTTTAGCGCTCTCCTCGGTGGCGCTCCTGCTCGCGGTTCTGGTTGGTGTAACGACGGTCCCGACGTTGGCCCGCCGCGTCGCCGGGGCCCGGCTGCGCGATGCCTTCGATTACGAAGTGACGCGCGTTGGCATTGCTTACGTGGTCACGGTGCTGGTGGTCGGGATTGCCGCGCTGAATACGGGCAACAATTTGTTGTACATGGTCGTCGCAGCCATGCTCGCTGCGATCCTGATTTCGGGCTTCGCTTCGGCGATGGTGCTCCGCGCCCTCGAACTCGATGTACGTCTGCCCGAGCACGTCTTCGCGGGACAATCGCACAAGGGAAGGATCCTTCTTCGCAATTCGCGGCGATGGCTGCCATCCTTTTCAATTCAAGTGACGGCTGCGAACCCAAAACCGGCCCGGTGGTGGCGGAAAGATGGCGTCCCGCAAGAGACGCGAGCGTCTCTGTTCGAGGGGGCCGTCTATTTTCCGCTGATACCGCCGGGCAAAGAAGTACGCAGTGAAATCGAACTCTCATTTGCGCGGCGCGGCCGCTATCAGCAGGAAAGCTTTTTACTGGCGACGCGCTTTCCCTTCGCGTTCCTAACCAAAACGCGCCGGGTGGCGCTCCGGCGGGAAATTGTGGTTTATCCGGCAGTGGAAATCGCCGGCGAAGCACTTGAAGCCCTGCCCATTGTTAGCGGCGAATTCGAGGCGTTCGTTCGTGGCCGTGGCTATGACCTCTACCGTATTCGGGAGTATGTCCCCGAAGATTCCGCTCGCCATGTGGACTGGAAGGCAACCGCCAGGTCGGGATCTCTTAAAGTGCGCGAATTCAGCCGTGAAGACGAATACAAGGTACGTATCGTCCTCGATAATCCTTCTCCTGGGGCGCTGTCGTCGCAAGCTTACGAACGCGCAATCACAGCGGCCGCGTCACTTGCCTGGCACTTCGCCAAACAAAATGCCGAGGTTTCGTTCGCTACGAGCAATAGATTATCGAGGGATGTGTACGACTTTCTCCGAGAATTGGCAGTCATCGAACCGTCCGCGAATGTGGCCAACGGCGAAATGCTGGATGCCCACGGTTATAACATTGTGATTACCGCGCGGAAGCGCGGCGCCATCCCCACGCGGTTGTGGGCTTCATCTTTCTATATTTTCGTGGATGATGCAGAGCAGAGGTAATCCGCCTTACCCAGGTCATAGTTACTTTGGTTACCAAGGGTCATTGACCCGGCGCTAAAACCTGCTTAGAGTTGCATCTTGAACACTGCGCACAAAATGTTTGCTAAATACCAACTTCGTCGCGAGGCAGCAGGGGACGCAAAGACAGAGAGATGAGCTCTCCCTTCGTCACCTACGCCCTTTGGTGCGCCCACCCCGTTCTACAGGGAGCGGTTGTTGCGGTCATGCTGCGCCGGAACCTGCGCAAGCGATTTCCGGTGTTTTTCGCATATTTGGTTTCCGAAATGGTAATGTTCGCCGTTTCGTTCCCGATTTATCTACGCGGCTCATACACAGCGTTCTTTTATGCCCACTGGATTTTGGCCGTGATAAGCCTGGTCATCGGCTTCTTCGTCATTCAGGAAATTTTTAACGATATTTTGCGCCCCTACCATGCGCTTCGCGATTTGGGCTCGATGATTTTTGCCTGGGCCGGGTTCGTCATGTTGCTGGTGGCCGCGGTGGTCTCGGCTGCCAGTCCGGCCTCGCAAAGCCCCATCGTGGAAGCAGTGCTCACCTTGCAACGCTGCGTCCGCGTCATTCAATGCGGACTAATTCTGTTCCTGCTTATCTTCGCCAAGTACGTCGGCGTCTCACGGCGGCAGCAGACCTTCGGCATTATGCTCGGCTTCGGGGGCTATGCCTTCATCGAACTCGCGCTGGTGGCATTGTTCATGTCCGGGCGCATCGGAGAATCATCGATCTCGATGATTAACATGACCGCTTACAACTTCGCCATCTGCGTGTGGCTTGGCTATTGCCTCCGCAAAGAAGCGGCGCGCAAGATGGTTTCACCCATGCTGATGCCGCAGCGCTGGGACCAGAGCCTCAACGACATCCAGCATCCGGCCACCGACGATTCTCTGATCCCCATGTTCGAGGGCATGGTCGAACGCGCCTTCTCCCGCAATCACGGAGATGTTTCGGCGGCTCCGGAGCCTGCTGCGATTCCACCGAAGTCTTCGCAACCAGCCGTCCTGCATCATCTCGCCGACAGCGCCAAATCTTCGGGCTAAAGCGCCGCACGCTTCCGCGTTGCCGTTCGACCCTTTCTAGAATCACGCCAAAAATATAATCTGATACATTAAGTTATTGTTGTATGTAATTATTCTATTTAGGAACTATCTTCTTTCTAGCCCCCGCTTAATAGCTCATACGTTGCCACGTTCGCCACCCCATAAATTTTATTCTGTGGAAAAACTTGCCTCGCCATGTATAATTTCGCCCACTTAGGATTCCCGCTCCCAGGGGATCCGCATGGTAGGAGAAACACAAATGAAACGTGCGGTCAGGATGTTAATCCTGATGGTAGGTGTGGCCGCTTTGGCTGCTCCTGTAATCGCCGAAGATGGCGGGCCGATTCCGGTTCGTCCTCCGAAGGCTGTAACCAGTTCCACTGTAGCGACGTTTGAAGACGGCGGGCCAATTCCGGTTCGTCCTCCCAAAGCGATCAGCAGCTCGACAGTGGCGACGTTTGAAGACGGCGGGCCGATTCCGGTTCGTCCTCCGCGATAGATTTAGCACTCTGACGTACTGAATCTATGTAGCCGCCCTAAACGGCTCAAAACTTCACGGCTGGCAGCTCTCAGCAGACTGCCAGCCCAATTTTTTTGCGCGAAGTTTCTTCTCATTTAAACCATCAGGCTAATTCATGCGGAGTAGCGCAAGCGATTAACTAGCCGCGCTAAGTTGCTTGCGCAACGCAACCGGATCACTCACCGGCGGCTGGCAAGCGAAGTTCGTACAGACCACAGCCTCGGCGTGGTTTTCGCGAACTCCGGGGAGATTGGGAATAGTCTCGCGCAAAACCGGCGGCAGCGTCGTTCCTGCAACGGACCCAAGAGAAAGCACGGATTGATTGAGCGTAAAGTGGCTGACGGCGGCGTTACGCAGCGCTTGCGCCGCATCCCCTTCCCCGATGATGACGACTTGGGTGTGGGGATAAGCCAGATGCACAGCGGCAATTCCATAGGTCGCGGCGAAAATGCCGAATTTTCCAGCCATGCCAGCAATCGCTTCCAACGTTTCCTCTGCCTTGTCATGGTAAGTGGATTCGCCGGTATAGCCGTGCAACCTCATCAAAGCAATGGCTGCCATCGAGTTTCCTGCGGGCGTGGGAGAATCCTGAAAGGGTTTGCGGCGCGAGCTTAGCACGCCCAGAGATTTTTCCTCATTCGATTGCGTATCGAAAAAACCACCGCCCACCGGATCGAAGAAATGCTTCACCATTGCCTTGCAGATTTCGCCGCCAATGGTGAAATACCGCAAATCTCCCGTGGCTTCGTAGGCGTCGAGACAGGCGTTCGCCGTGAAGGCATAGTCGTCGAGCCCCCCGGGGATGTCCCGCGCCTGGGCTTCCGGGTCAGAATAAGCCACCACATGCCGCAATCCTTTTTCATCCCAGACCTGAGTAAGTATGCGGTCAAGCGAACGCAAGGCAAAGGACATGGCGTCATTCAATCCCAGCACTTTCGCGGCTTCCAGATACGCCGAGATGCAAAGTGCGTTCCACCCCGTGTATATCGTTTTGTCCACATAGGGCGTAGGGCGCTGCAGGCGCGCGGCGTACATCTTCGCCTTGGCCGAGGCGAGCAACTCAGCCACGCGCTCCCTGGTTATCTTTAACCGGACGGCGACTTCTTCGATCGAAGCGCGTACATATAAAACATTCTTCGCCGGATTGTGGTGCATCTCGCCGATTTCGTTGATGTCGTAATAGATGCAGGCGACATCGGCCTCTTCCTCGCTCAAAACCGAGCGGGCTTCATCGAGGGTCCAGGTGAAATAATCGCCGTCGTCGTCCATGGAATAATCGGCGTCCTGCGAAGCATAAAACCCTCCCCGCTCCCGGTCGCTCAACCATTCATCCATCCAGCGGATGATGTCTCTGGCAACGTCCGCAAAGAACACCTCTCCCGTGACCTGGTAGGCGTGAACGTAATTCTTGAGGAGTTCCGAATTGTCATAGGACATTTTCTCGAAGTGCGGAACGATCCAGCGTTCGTCCACGGAATAACGATGGAAACCCCCGCCTAATTGATCGTAAATCCCTCCCTGCGCCATCTTTTCGAGTGATTCGACAAACACTGAGCGGACCTGTTCATTAGCTGTCCGCATGTAGTTGTCCATCAACAGATCCAGCGCGCCGGGATGGGGAAACTTCGGCGCCTGCCCAAAGCCGCCGTAGCGCTCGTCAAACGATCGCAACGCGGATTCCACAATTGCGTCAATCACGCCCGGCGAAAAATCGCCGCTCTGCCCATGGAATGACTCCGCCTGCGCAATCGCCGTCTCAACCATTTGCGCCTGTTCCATGACGTCGGCGTTTTTGTTGTGATAGGCGTCGGAGATCGAAGTCAGCACCCGCCGGAAGCTCGGCCGGCCGTAACCATCTACCGGAGGGAAATAAGTTCCGCCATAAAACGGTTTGCCATCTGGGGTTAAAAAGGCCGTCAGTGGCCAGCCGCCCTGTCCGCTGATCGAACTCACGGCGACCTGATAACGGCTATCAATGTCGGGCCGCTCGTCGCGGTCCACTTTAATCGCCACAAAACGCTCGTTAATGAGCTGCGCCACTTCAGGACTGTCGTACGATTCCCGGTCCATGACGTGACACCAGTGGCACCAGACCGCGCCGATGTCGAGCAAAATAGGCTTGTTCTCGCGTTGCGCCAGCGCAAACGCCTCTTCGCCCCACTCATGCCAGTGAATCGGCTGATGCATGGCCGAGCGCAAGTAAGCGGACGAAGCTTTGGCGAGGGAGTTTACGGTCGTGGTCGTCATAGGTAGAGTGTAATCGCAATGCCGAGTTGATTGCTGTGCAGACTACACAGCGATGAAGGGATTCACCACAATAACGAAACCATTTATGTGCGATTGGAGGGAGTCGACACTCGATAAAAAATTACTTTCCGATAGTTAGGGGCACGATGATCACGAGAAGAAGAATGAGCGTAATCATCAAAGTTGCGAACAGCCCAATTACCGTCCAGGCATAGCGCGTCTCGTCTTCCGGCTTTGGAGGAGTCACGCCGAAAATCAGCGTCATCCACTGCGCGACGTAGGCACTCCACTTCATAGAATTTCAGTGGCGGGCGATGGCACAATTAAAGGCCAACTCTTCAACTCAGATTTTAGAATGAATTCGTGCTCGCGTGGGGCGACGCGGCTTCAACCGGACAGCTTCGCGAAACGAGTCGAGGCGGGGGAATCGATTCTCTCCATCGCGAAAACTGAGGATTTACGCGCAGGGAGATCCGGCCGAACGCAGATTATGGCGGCGTTGAAGGCGGCCTGCGTGTGCACAGCTCGCTGCCCAATATTGTGCTGCATGATCGAAGGACTGTTACTCGATCAGAGCGCCGCTCTTCTTCCGCTCAAGAGATTGATGACGAGAATTGCCAGCGCGACCACGAGCAGCAGGTGAATCAAACCGCCCCCGACGTGCAGAGTGAATCCCAACAGCCAAAGAACTACAAGCACCACCATAATTGTCCAGAGCATTTTGTTTCCCTCATAATGAGCATCGCAGGCCGAAGAGAAAATGTCTGAGCAGAATTGCTCAGCCGGCGTGACGTTCTTTCACGCGGTGCGAAATGGCCTGCCGCACTCCAAACAGCAGGCTTTATGGCGGGCGGTAATCAGCCCGCAGAACGGGCACATCCTCTGTGGGCCGGAATCGCTAAGGGACGAGCTTTTCCCCAGCAACTTCCTTGCTGCATCAGCGATCCATGCAAACAATGCGCGAATATGGACGGGCAACGGGTTCACAGTGCCTTAGCCTCGGAACGAACGACCCTCGGAACGAACATAGGTCCCAAAAAGATAGTGCGACAACTGGCAGAATCTCTCCTTAGTAAGCATATGGCGAGGGCAACAAATAAAGTGAGCAATATAGACCATCTATTATTTGCGATTTACGCAATGATGACAGTTGAGACGCATTCCTCCTCTCTTTCAGGTTCTCTGAGCTAAGTCAGCCCATCTGAAGTTCGCTCCTCTTAGTCGTACCAACTGAAAAGGACTATTCATGAAGAAAATCACGTCACTCTTGTTGTCCAGCGTTATCGTTGTCGCCGGCACATCCGCTTGGGCCGGCTCCGCGCGCCAGGATTCCGTCGAACGCCTGCAAAAATCCGTGGACGTTCTGCAAGCCATCATGTCCACGCCGGACAAAGGCATCCCGGAAGAAGTGTTGAGCAATGCGAAATGCATTCTGGTAGTGCCTGACCTCATTAAAGGCGGATTCATATTCGGCGGCAAACATGGACGCGGCGTCGCCTCCTGCCGCACCGCGAACGGCTGGAGCGCTCCCGCATTCGTATCCGTGGGCGGGGGAAGCTGGGGATTACAAATCGGAGTCGAAGGCGTAGACCTCGTCATGCTGGTCATGAACGATCACGGCTTCCAACATCTTCTTTCCAGCAAGTTTGAATTGACCGGTGAAGGCTCAGTAGCCGCTGGTCCCGTGGGCCGTCATGCTTCAGCGGGTACTGACTGGAAAATGAATACCGAAATGCTGACTTACTCGCGTTCCAAGGGCGTGTTCGCCGGGTTGACGCTGGAAGGCGCAGTCGTCGAGGAAGATAACGATTCCACGCGCGCCATTTATGGCAGGAACAAAGCCTTTCGCACCATTCTCTCCGGTCAGGTCGCCACTCCGAAGAGCGCAGATGCTTTCATGCACGCGCTCTCCGAGGCGGGTCAGCAGGCACGCGTCGCGGAAGCCAACGAAGACAAGAAATAGTTAGAACGAGTTGTTCAGACAGCTAAATCGTGTTACGGGCGAACCGCCCAAGGAGATCCTGTGAAGATCAATCTATTGTTAACGACTGCCATCGCGCTGAGTTTGAGCGCGGTGGCCCAGACCACCCCCCAGAGCTCATCTGCGTTGGAGCCCATCGCGCAGGCGCCGACCTTCCGCGTAACCGTGACCAGCCGCACCATCGAAGCGGTCAACTACAAACACCACAGCGGGGCCACGAAAGTAAATTTCGCAGGTACAGACCTGATGCCGTCGGCGGATGGCTTTGCCAAAGTGAATAGCAAACGCGGAACCATGGATATCGAAGCGGAATTCGGTAATTTGCAGAACCCGACCACTTTCGGCAACGAATATCTTACCTACGTCCTGTGGGCGATCTCGCCCGAGGGCCGACCGGTGAACCTCGGCGAAGTGCTGGTTGGCGGCAACAACCGCAGCAAGCTCAAGGTAACCACGGACCTCCAGGCCTTCGCCTTGATTGTCACCGCGGAGCCATATTATGCGGTGCATGAGCCCAGCAACGTGGTGGTGCTCGAAAACGTAATTCGCAAGGACACCATGGGAGCCGTCGAGACGGTGAACGCCAAATACGAACTCATGGAGCGCGGCGGCTACCTTCCAACCGGCTACAAGTTCGACCCTGTAGTCATGAATGCGAAATTGCCGCTGGAATTCTTTGAAGCGCGCAACGCGGTGCGCATCGCAAAATCCGAAGGCGCCGAAGAGTACGCCAGCGACAGCTACCAACATGCGGTGCAGTTGATGAACACTGCCGACGAAGACGCCACCCGAAAAAACATCGAGAAAAAGCCTTTGATCGCGGTGTCACGCGATGCCGTGCAGACTGCGGAAGATGCTCGCACCATTGCAGTCAAGAAGATGGACGATGTCCGCTTGGCCAACGAACGCCAGGCTTCCGCCGACGCGCAGGCGCAAACGCAGGCGCAGGCTGACGAGGCAAATCGCCAGAAAGAGCAAGCCCAGTCGGACGCCGCCAGAGCGCAATCCGATATGGCGGCAAATCAGGTTGCCTCAGCCGCAGCGGTCGGCGCAGCCCAGGCCGATGCCGATCAATCGCGGTTAACGGCACAGCAGGCGCTGGCCGATAAAGCAGCGATGCGCACACGCCTGTCAGAGCAACTGAACTCCATCCTTCAAACTCGCGACACGGCCCGCGGCCTCATCGTCAGCATGTCCGATGTGCTTTTTGACACCGGAAAGTATTCGTTGACGTCGGGTGCGCGTGAGAAGTTGGCGAAAGTTGCCGGCATTCTGCTCGCCTATCCGGGACTCAACATTGAAGTCGGCGGTTACACCGATAACGTGGGCGGCGATGCCATGAATCAAACGCTCTCGGAGAATCGCGCCAACTCGGTCCGCGACTATCTGGTGCAAGAGGGCGTCACTGCAACTTCCGTAAGCGCGAAAGGCTACGGCAACACCATGCCAGTCGCTTCGAACGATAGCTCGACGGGACGGCAGCAAAACCGGAGGGTCGAACTGCTGGTGTCCGGCGATGCCATCGGCAACCCGGCGCCTGTGACTACAGGAAGCTTGCAGTAAAGCCAACGTCCGCAAACGTTCAAATTATGGAGGCAACACATGAAACTACTACTAGTCATGATCAGCACAGCACTGCTCTCGTCCATCCTGGTAGGCGCAGCGCCAGTATACGCGCAGGAGCAACGCGACCAGCAAGAGGACAAGCGGGCCCAGCCGGAAGAGAAGAAAGCGCAAGAAGAGAAGCAAGGCCAGGAAGAAAAGCACGCGCAACCGGAAAAACAGGCCCAACACGAAGAGCAGCATGAACAGCCGGTACGCGCCGATGCCAATCATCACGGACGCATCCCCGATGACCGTTTTCGCGCCAATTTTGGCCGCGAACACGTGTTCGTCATCAACCGTCCGGTGATTGTCGAGGGTGCTCCACGATTCCAATACGGCGGCTATTGGTTCGGGTTCGGGCAACCCTGGCCGGCAGGCTGGGCCTATAGCGACAACGTTTACGTTGACTTTGTTGATGGCGGCTATTACCTGTACAACCCCGTACACCCTGGGATTCGCATCGTCATCAACGTCATCTAAACCAGTGTGACCCAAATTATTGGGTTCTCCCATCCTGACGCGTTTCATCGCGAAGGGTGGGTTTTTTGTTTCTACGCTACATCGCCAACTGCTTCGCAATCTTGCAATACAAATCCACGGCCTCGTGCAGTTCTGACTTGGGAATAAACTCGCCATCGGTGTGTGCAACGTGGATGGAGCCCGGCCCAATCAGCAGGGGCTCGCCCCAATTCGTCAGCTTTGGAATATCGGTCGTGAACGCCGCTACCATCGTGGGCAAACCATCCACCTTGCGGAAGCGCAGAAACTTCAATTCCAGCGGAAATTCGACTTCGACATCGTTGCCCGCCGTGGAGATGATTTGTTTGCGCAATTCCTCCGATGGTCCGACCAGCCGGTAAAGCAAATCCGCGTGGGCATAGTCAGGGATCACGTTAGGCGCGCGGCCACCCTCAATCAAGCCAATATTCAGCGTGCAAGGCCCGATTTCGGGATCGTTTGGCAGTGGCATGGATCGCAGGCGCGTTAACGCGGGAATGAGCTTGTCGATCGCCGACTCGCCGAGTTCGGGATAAGCCGAGTGCGCCATCCTTCCCCGCGCCGTAATTTCCGCGCGGAGCGTGCCTTTCGAGGCCAGCGCCAGCCGGTTCTCCGTCGGTTCGCCGTTGATCAGGAACTTTGCGCCCTGCGCATTTTCGTTGGCGACGTGCGCCCCCAGACTGTCGCGTTCTTCTCCCACGACGAACAGAAGCCCGACGTGAGCGCCCTGCTCATGCAATCGCAGCGCGGCGGCGGTCTGCGCCGCAATAATGCCTTTGGCGTCGCAGGAACCCCGCCCGTATACGCGGGTTTCATCCTCTGAGGAAGGAATAAATGGCGGCACCGTGTCCATGTGCGTGGAGAAAACAATTTCCGGCCGCGTCTGTCCCGGCCAGACCGCCCAGATGTTTTGCCGGTCACCTTCAACCGCCATGCGGCTTACTGTGAATCCCAGCCGTTGCAACTCGGCGTAAAGAAAATCGCCAACTCGTTTTTCGTTGCCCGTGATGGATTCGATATCGACCAGTTGGCGGGTGAAACCAATCAGATCCAATTGCATCGCTCCAGAATAAACTATGCTCATCACTGCTATTCTGATGTCTCCGCATGTCTGCCGCGTCCATTCGTTCTTTCACGCTAAAAGGCCCCGCCGGGAACCTCGAGGCCCTGCTCAACTTAGGCGCGGACTCGGCCACGCACGCCGCGCTGGTGGCCCATCCTCATCCCATGTTCGGCGGAACGCTGCACAACAAAGTCGTATTCCATGCCATGAAGGCCTTGAATAGCTTTGGCTGGCCGGTGCTGCGCTTTAACTTTCGCGGTACCGGATTGAGCCAGGGCAAGCATGACCATGGCCGCGGCGAAGTGGACGACGTACGCGCCGCCCTCGACTGGCTCGATCATGAATTCCATCTTCCGCTCATTTTTGGCGGATTCTCTTTTGGTTCTGCGGTTGGCCTGCAAGCCGCCTGCCCTGACAAACGTGTCCAGGCCCTTATCGGCCTCGGGCTTCCCGTGGCGCCGGTTCAGGGTCGCAATTACGATTTTTCCTATCTCAAGACTTGCACCAAGCCGAAGCTCTTCGTCAGCGGCTCGTATGACCAATTCGGCGCGCCGGCGCAATTGCAGGCCGTAGTCGATGCGCTCGCCGAACCGCGGAAATTGGTCATCATTCCCGGGGCCGATCATTTCTTCGAGGGCAGGCTCCCGCTGATGCGCGAGGCCATTGAAGCTTGGGTCCGAGAGACCATTCCTCGTTGAAAGGGTGCGCCCTCTTATTGGATCTTACTGCACTTTGGGATATCGAATTCCGTATGGATAGACCATTCTCGAAATGGAATGGGATCGCCCGCTTCGGGAAGCGGTACGGCTCTTTTGAGCGTCCGGCCGGACCCCCACGGTAAAACAGCGCCAAAAGCGGGCTAAAACGCGCAGATTCTTACTTTTGCTTTTCCTTTGCCTTTGGCAACCCGTTTGCATAATCCCTTCCGTGTGCATGCAACGCACATTAACGGATGGCAAAAGCGTACATACGGGAGGTTTCGATGGTCAACCTGAACGAAATTAAAATCACCACCCGCGATGAGCAGGTCTTAAAGCTGCTCGTGCAGGGTTGCAGCAACAAGGAAATTGCCGCCCAATTGCGCATCAGCCCCCGCACCGTAAAGCAGCATTTGCGCACACTCTTTCTGCGCGCCGGCATTCGCGACGGCCGCAAACGCGTGAAACTGGCGACCGCCATGTTTCAGAAGGAGCAGATGAAACATGCCTCCCTGTGATGCGCTAACCATCAAGGAAGTCCAGGTCTCCATGCTGGTGTGGGAGGGCCGCACCAATCGCCAGATTGCGGTCGTGATCGGCACAACCGAGCAGGTCATCAAGAACTACCTGCGCGGCATTTTTGACAAGCTGGGCGTCTGGAACCGCCTCGAGTTGGCACTGTACGTCGCGGCCCACGGCGGCGCCGGCTGGAAGCAATTGCCGGCATATTCTCGAGCCTCGGATGTGGTTACGTTGCCGGGCAACGCCAAACCCTTGCGTCCCACCAGCTCCTAGCGGAGCGCCTGCCTGGAAGGCTAGCGCTTATGTTTTTGCAGGAAATTCTTCAGTGCGGTTTTGTCGCTCTCTGAAAGATCAAGGAATTTTATTCCGATGCCGAATCCCGGCGTGCTGCTCACGACTTCGCCGTGTACCCACATCTTGGCGCCGTCAATCCACAAGCCCACCTTCAACTTCTGCCCCTGCTTGAGCGGGATGGCCATTTCCACAAAGCATCCACCTTCGCTCAAATCGGCTGAATTGGCCCAGATGGGCGCACCCCCTTCCGGCTGCAGCTCTACGGACAGCACCACCCGAATGCGGGGAAACTTGCGCCGATCGCCCGATTGCCACTTGTATTGATCCTGTGCCGGTTTGGGAAGCACCATCTCCCAAAGCGGCTTTTCCGGAGTTAAGTTGAGCAGGCCAACGCGGTTCGCCATCGGTGTACCGGGCTTTCCAATCCACTTGACGCGGAAATGCACTTTCTTCTGGGCATAGGTCAGACCGATGATTTCGTCATTCTTGAGTTCCGCTTGTACGCCGGCCAGCTGTGCCCCGTCCTGACTCACATCAACTGTGGACACGCTTTCCGAGAAAATCTTGCCATGGGCATCGGTTCCGAAAATTCGCACCGGAACTTTCAGTTCAATGCGCGGGTTACGTCGTGTTCCCATAAAGGGGTGGTTCTTGTTTAAGTTACGGTGAGCGTGTGATTGCGAACCGATGATAAGGCAAACCATGCCAACTGCCAACTGGAGGTGCTCGGTTAGGCATTAAACCGCCATGCACGGGAATCCCCCGTTCCAACTTGCATGCTTCTGAGCTGCGTATGTTCGATGGCCAACGATGGCCTTCAGGTTGGTGCACTATTTTCGGCAATACGCTGCAAAAGCTTGCAGCAAAGGAGGCAAGTCTCGGCGGGAATACGTCCAACCCGATGGAATTAAGCAGTTTAGGGATACATTCTCGGCAATCGAATTGCATACGAAGCAGATGACGCGGTAACAGATGTCCCCGGGTTGGGTTTCAGCGAAGGCGGCAAGGGAATGGCTTATACGGAAACGTTTTGGATGGCATGTGATTCGATTGAGCAGTTGCGGGCGGAATATGGCCCCTTCCACACCCGCGGCGAAGCAGAGTTGGAAGCGCGCAAGCTCGGCTTTTGCTACGTTCTTCGCTACGAGCATGTGATCGGCGAAAAAGACGAGATTCAGGAAGTCCGCTGCATATTCATCGAATTAGCGACCGTGATGCCACGTGCCTGGCGGCGTCTGCACACCCGTTGCGCCACTTGCGGCGAATCCGCCACGCATGATGAGAGCTGGCGCGCCGAAGTCTGGGCCGATATTCATGAATTTGAGCACACCCGCCATCGCGTACGTCTCTTCGAGCAGACCCGCAATGAAGGCTTGAAAGAAGTTGGCGACTGGCGCCAAAACTGCGCCTAATATCCCGTAACGGATCATCCTCTTAGTCAAAAGTCGTCTGCGCTCCTAAATGGCTGTAGCACGAGCCTTCGGGGAAGCCATTCCGGTCAGCTCCGGCGGTGCTTGAGCGTGGGGATCCTGGTAAATTTGATTCCCAATTCTTGAAGTAGTACTCTCAATCGAGCCAGCGTTCGTCTGCGAGAATCGAGCATACGCGGTAAAGAGGGGATTCATGAACGCCAGCCGCATTTCGAAGTTCCTTCTCCTGGCAGCCTGGACCACTGCACATCTTCTTTCGGCCGCGGTAATGGCAGCCACTGCGGCGGCGCAAACGACCAACACATTCACCGAATGGACGACTTCGGCCTCCGCCAGCCAGCCCTTGCATGTAATCAGCGCGGGCCCCACGCGGATTTACTTCACCGAGAGCGCAAGGAACAGGATTGGCAGTCTCAACACCGCGACTAACGTCGTTAACGAGTGGACATTGCCTTCGGGCAGCGTACCGCATGGATTGGTGCTGGACTCAAATAGTAATCTGGTTTTTTGCGCGGTAACGGGTGACTACCTCGGAATTCTCGATCCCTCTACTAATCAGCTGACCGAATACCCCCTACCCAGCCCAGGCGGGGGAAGCATTCATCTGGATACCACGGTGTCGGGGGCGGGCACGCCCATCTATTTCCTAAGCGAGTCAACGGGTAACAAGATTGCCATGGTCGATCCATCATCGCCGACCCAGTTTACGGAATGGACGGTGCCGACAACAGCGTCCAATCCCCGGGGCGTTTCCATTGGCGCGGCCGATGGATCGGGATGGCAAGTCTATTTCGTTGAATTAAACGCCCATAAGATCGGCATGCTCGATACCTTCACGAATCAGATCACCGAATGGCTCCTTCCCCAGGTGCGTCAAGCGGAGCACATTCACTACGTGCCCAACTTTAACGGAGTGGGAGGGTTGGTGTATTTCGGAGATCTAGCCGATAGCACGGTGGGCGCGCTTGATCCGGGCGATTCCACCAATAGCATGGAAACCCTGTGGACCGCTCCCACGAGCCCCGCGGGAGTCGCCGATGTGTTGGTGGAGCAAGGCGCCGATCCGCAGATCTATTTTTCTGAAAGGACCGCGTCGAAAATCGGATTTCTGGATGTCGCGCTGGCTTCCGGAACGGCGATCCCCATTCCTCCCAATGACGTGGTGACCACGGCAGTCACGCAGACCCAGAGCGCGGTCACGCCGCAGAGTTATCAGCTTACAAAGGCATCGATCACAGCCGTGGTGGTCCCGGCAGTAAATAACGTCCTCGGGACATCGAGCAACGGGTTCACGGAATGGTCCATACCTACACCCAACAGCGGCCCATTGGGAATTACCGGCTTGGGAACGACGTCAGTAATCTTTGCGGAATATAACACCGGTAAAGTGACAATCATGGGCCCTTCGAGCCGATAGGGCGATCAGGCTCTTCGCTCGCGGAAAAAGCCGTCTGTGCTGCACGCCCGCTTCTTGCCATTGCCAAGTTACTTAGTTGCCCGGGATAGTTACCACGGTAAGGCCAATGACCTAATGCCCAGGCCGTTTTCCGCCGAAATCAGAGGACACTATAGCGAGGCGCTCGCCGAGAGCGCGTGCCTGATTCACGGGGAAAACCGGAGCGGGGAAATCATGTCACCAACAGGCGAGCAGGCGGCGTCACCGGCTGCATCACCAGCAGCCTCTATGACGGCTGCGCCGTCGATGCTGGCGCGGGCGGAAGAGATCCAGCGGCAGATTCAGGAGATTAGCGGGCGCGACTGGCAACTTTGGTCCATCGGCTTGCTGATGATCGTGGTGTTGGCCACCGGTCTCCTCTCGTTGATCTTGCCCAACGTGGTCTGGGCGCAGCACGTCATTCACATTGAACAAGCTTATCTGCCGCAACTGTTTTTCGGACTTATCTCGCTGATTCTGCTTTTTAATCTTTACCTCCTCTCGCAAAAGCTCACCCTGAATGCCACGCGCCGCGCCCTGATTAACGAACTCGTGCTCAACGAGCGCCTGGAAAACCTCTCGCTGATCGATCCGCTGTCGCAGCTGATGAACCGCCGCGCGTTAAACGAAGTATTGCCGCGGGAAGTGGCTCGCGCCAATCGCATTGGCAGCGCGCTCACGCTGATGGCGATTGATATTGAGAACTTCAAATCCATCAACGAACTCTACGGCGCGATGGAAGGGAACCTCGTGCTCGTCGAGTTCAGCCGCCTGCTGAAGACCGTCTTCCGCGGGGCCGATGTGGCCTTCCGGCAGGGCGGAGATGAGTTTCTCGTCGCCATGCCCGATACCAGCGAAGCCGAAGCGGATTTTCCGCTGCAACGGCTGCAACGCATGGTGGAGGAGTGGAACGCCAACAACGGCAAAGAATACAAAATGTCGTTCAACTATGGCATCGCCTCCTATGCGACAGGCAGCGACGTTGCCGACACGTTGCGCGCGGTGGACCGCAAGCTTTACCAGAAAAAACACCATCTGGTGCCGGTGTTCTAGCGCGAATACTACTCCGATTCTCGGTAAGTTATTGAGTTCCGGTGGAAGTTGTTGATTCTTCGTTTCGGGTCATCCGCCCTATCTTCGTCCGAATTCTAGTCCTGCGATTCCTGTTTCGCAGCCCGCCTAAAATGCCCGTTCCTGCGTCCACAGTTCCATTACAGCGTGTCTGCTGGAAGATAGCTTCGTGAGGGCCCGAAGACTGTCCGAAGGCCGCCACGGGCAGGGAAAGCGCAATTCCGGCCATTTCCCAAAATGGGACGAGATTGTACTTACAATCTATGAAAAATGGAAGCCGATGCGAAATTCTACTCAACGCTTAGTGATTTGTCGGTAAAGACCAGCCGCTTCCTCGCGCAAGCGTGCAAGTTGAGGCGATTCGAGTTGCCGTCGCAAATGGTTCTTTAAGGCCTCACGGCTAGGAACGGGGATGGATAGCGATCGAATCCTTGCAGGGGTGACCCCATCCCCGAATAGGCCGTGGTTTCTGGCCTTGATCTGTTCGAATATAGCGGCTTGATTTTGCGGAGTATGCGCCCAGATGGCGAAGTCGGTATCAAACTTTTCATTGATTCGACGGATGATGTCGCCAAAATTATCTAGCACTTGTTCAAACGTAGCGACGAGGATTTTATCCTGATACTTCAAAATACGCCGGTGGAACCGGTTCCAGGCCACATAGGCTGGGCGAGGGCCAATATTGTGGCGAACCATATGCGAAAGTACGGAATCTTCCGGTTTTCGCACGATGACGAGCGTTGGAATTTTTCTTTGCGCGGCGAGCAATATCTGGGCGGCAGCGTGAGTGTGATGCGCAGTATTGACGGGCCTCGTTTGGGCGGAGAGGAACGCAAAGTTAGCGAACGTGCTGCCGGCACGTCCGAAGCCTTCGATCACCAAGTCAGTGTCTGGTGCTACTAAATAACTAGGGGTATTGCCGTAAAGCAGGTGGGTCACCGGGAGAAACAGCAAGGGATAAGCGTTAAACCAATATATGAGACGGTACTTCCACTCCGAAGCTCTCGATACCTGAAAGGATTGGTTCCACTGTGAATTTTCAATTGTCCCCATTATAACTTTCCTTTGTTTCGAGGGTGGCTGGGAGGCACGGGTGATTGTCATATCTCGTCGGTACGCTTTTCACCATGGAGATATTGCTCGTATTGAGATGTCGTGATTCAGATCGTCCTTTAGACCACTCCGGCCTCTGTCCTCTGCTGCGTATGCTTTCGGATTGCGATATTCCGCCGCCATCGAAGCCATGACAGAGGCACGAAGCAGAATGCCCACCGCTTCAACGACTCGACCGCAGATAAGGCCGTATAGCAGACCTTGTCGACGCTGCGTTCGAAGATGCCGGGGACCTCAGGAGCGTCATCAGACGGTTTCGGTCTGGGCGGCCAGAGGCCAGCGTATTGTGAATGCCAAAGGTTGACGTAGCGAGTGACCTTAGCTCGAAAGGCGAGGTCTAAAAGTTGTTGCCGCTCCTCCGACACAATGACCGACCCCCGCAAGAAGGTATGATGTGCTCCGGGAGGAATGCTGCTGCGGTCCGCGCCTTCCAGGTTGGAAAGTTCATCCAAGTATGGAATTTGCAGAAACTGGCAGACGCTTATCATCGTCGAGCACGGATCCTGCACCAAGTCTTCGTAATTCACCTCATAAACCGCCCGCCCCCGGCGCCGCAACTCATCACATTGCCGCTTGAATTTTTTGTGTCCAAGCAAGGAGGACAGTTTGGTGCCTTTTTTCGCGAAGTAGGGCGATCCTGCCCGGGCAGCGCGTTCGGTGGCATTCGCGGTGGCAAGCGGGTCACGCCAAACCACGATAAATCGCGCACCATAGAACTCTTCCGCGAGCGCGACCAACCGATCGTAGTAGTTGGGCGATTTATCGCCCCAGATGACTGCTCCCCGACGGGCCGCATACTCGCGGTGAACGGCGATGAAGGCGTCTCTAGAATTATTCAGATCGGAGGAGAAATCTGCACCATCGAGGCCATGGCGGCTGAGACTGTCACTCCAAAACGGCCAGCGCTCGCGCCAGTCTTTGTATCGGCCGGGTCTCGAGAAAGACGCCCTGAGCAGTAACAGGTCGGCTTCGTACATCAAGGCGACTTGGGGATGCTTGTTTAAGAGTGCGTACAGCAATGACGAGCCACCTCGTCGCATGCTAACGATGAAAACAGGACCAGCGGTCGGCGTCGGCATCCACGAAAGCGCGTCCGTTGGGATTGTAGTGGTGCTCATATCTTAAACTCGCTAGTTGGCTTCGATTTCCGC
>Ga0181531_10000066_pt1 | contig 86714 bp, 79 predicted proteins | sample PEATcosm2014_Bin_38_FD_119743 | JGI IMG/M metagenome (GOLD analysis project Ga0181531, IMG submission 119743) | Peatland microbial communities from MTU Mesocosm Facility, Houghton, MI, USA - PEATcosm2014_Bin11_10_metaG | ecosystem: Environmental > Terrestrial > Soil > Wetlands > Peat | place... | reverse complement strand
CGCAATGGCGCGGGCGGCGAATTTTTCCCAGAGATTGCGCCGGCCGCGGAAAGACAGCGCGAGCGCCTGCACCCGCGGCCGCAAGGTGCGCGCCGCTTCCGCCCAACGCGCAAAACCCTTCGGGATCGAAGCTTCGATTTTGGCGCGGATCGCCTGCCCGAATACCGGTGCGGCGCCGTCGGTGGAAATCCCGATGACCAGCGGCGAGCGATTGACGATCGCGCCGAACGCGAAATCGCAAAAGGCCGGCCGGTCGATGACGTTGACGGGAACGCCGGCGGCGCGCGCCGCGGCAGCGAACGCGGCGGCTTCGGCGTCATCGGCGCACTCGGCGACGGCAAGCGCCGCGCCAGCGCAGTCGGCCGGCATCCAGCTGCGCGGGTGAATGATGACCTCGCCGGCCGGCGGCGCCGCCGCGAGCGCGCGCAAATCCTCGCTCGGTTCGACCGCGAAAACGTCGACGCGTGCGCCGGCAGCGGCAAGAAGCTCCGCCTTCCACGTCGCTGCCTGACCGCCGCCGGCGACAACGGCGCGCTTACCGTCGAGCGCAAAAAACGCCGGCAGCCGCGACAATGGGCCCAAGCGTGTTTTGCCGGTATCAAGCGGCGCGCGGCTCATGCACAGTTCCTGACCATGCAAAACAAATAGATTTTTCTCCCGGTGTCGGCAACGGCCCATCACGTAGTGTTTGGCCGACTTGAAGTGAGCCCGTGAAAAGCTTGGGGAACCAAAACTGGGACAAAAGAGCTGCGCCAAAAACTTGGCGGGCGCCCGACGGGATTCCGCCGGGCGCCCTAAGGTTTAAGCATCAGCCAGCCTATAAGCCGGGTTCTGGATGGCATGCGAAACGAGTTTCGCATGCGTGACGGCCATTCATCTTGGACGCCGGTTGCCCGGCATCTCCAGCAACCTACCCGGACGGCGGCGTTAGACACCCTTGAGGCCGTTGACGCTTGCGCGTCGAAAACCTCGTGCCGTCCCTATTCGGTCTTGCTCCCGGTGGGGTTTGCCGTGCCGCCGGCGTTACCGCCAGCGCGGTGCGCTCTTACCGCACCTTTTCACCCTTGCCGCGGTTTACGCAACGCGCCGCGGCGGTTTGTTCTCTGTGGCACTTTCCCTAGGCTCGCGCCCGCCGGACGTTATCCGGCACCGCTTGTCTATGGAGCCCGGACTTTCCTCCCCGGCAACCTTTCGGTTCTGCCGGAGCGGCCGTCCGACCGACTGACATCGACAGGGATGGGGAGGTTGGCTGCCGCCGTCAAGAGGCGCGGCGGGCGAAATCCCGGGCGCGGGCGGCCATTGTCTTTACCCGGCCGCGCTGTGCGATGAGTTCAAGCAAGGTCGCGCGCGTCGATTCGTCGGTGACGCCGTCGATCCGCTCCGGGCGGAAATGACGCTGAAAGGCCTTAACCACGTCATGCGTTGCGGAATCGTAGGTGCCGCTGGCGGTGACGCCGTAGCCGTATTTGCGCAGCGATTCCTGCATCGCCGCCACCGCGTCGCCACGATCGCCGAGCGACAACAGCAGGCCGCCGTCGACGATGCGTGCCGGTTTCACCCAATGCCCGACGCCCGAATCGGAGAGCGTGCGCCACGGGAATTTTTCCCCCGGATCCTGTTTGCGCGCCGGCGCTACGTCGGAATGCGCCAGCACTCGCTCAGGAGAGATCGTGTTGCGTGTCTGGATGCCGCGGCAAAGCGCAGTCACCGCCGCGATCTGCCGCTTGGGGAAATCCGGATAGCCATAATCGTGGCCGGGATTGGCGATCTCAATGCCGATCGAACATGAATTGATGTCGTTCTCGCCCGCCCAGGAGGACACGCCCGCATGCCAAGCGCGGCGGTTTTCCGGGACCATCTGCACGATGCGGCCGTCTTCGTAGACAAAATAATGCGCCGACACCTGGCTTTCCGCCGCGCATAAACGCTCGAGTGCGGCTTCGGCGTCGGACATGCCGGTGTAGTGAAGCACGATCATGTCGGGGCGCTGGTCGCTTTTGCGGTCGCTATAATTCGGCGACGGCCGCACCTCGGCCACTACGGACGACTCAGGTGGAAATACTCTACGCGACATACCCATGACATTAGGGCGCTCGGTCCCGCCGACAAGGCATTAACGCCGGGCAGGCCACCCCAGTGCCCAAATAACCGCCGCTCGTTGCGATCCTGCAACGGATGCTTGCCAAGGCGGCGCAGTTTAAGACTTCAACCTTTCCTTAAGCTTACGCCTGACTAATCGAGGCTGGAGCGGACACGCCTTGGTCGGCCGTTCCGTTGACGCCCATATGCTCCCATGATAGCCCAGATAACCCCAAAAGCTCGCATGACCGGATCGGACGGCAACGGGCCTACGTTCGCGGCGAAGCAAAGGCGGGATTGCCGTTCGCAAAGGCTGCGGTGCCGCCCGGGGCCAAATGCCGAGGGGCGCGATGGACCAGTTTGTGTCCCACTATATGCTCCGCTTGGACGCCAAGGGTCGCGTCTCGGTGCCGGCGTCATTCCGGGCCGTGCTCGCCCGCGATGGCTTCGACGGTTTGTACTGCCACCCGGCACTCGATCGGCCCGCACTCGATGCCGGCGGCAACGCGCTGATTACGGAAATCGAGGCATTGCTCACGGGCTTCCCGCCCTATTCGGAAGAGCGCGAACAATTCTCTCTTGCGCTCTATGGGACGAGCGAAACGCTGAAAATCGACGGCGAGGGCCGGGTGACGCTCTCAGATGCGCACAAGGCGCATGCGAGAATCGGCGATGCGGTCATCTTTGTCGGTCTCGGTCACAAATTTCGAATTTGGGAGCCCAGCCGCTTCCGCGCCGAACTTGCGGAGGCCACCGACAAGGTTCGCGCCTTCAAGGCGGAATTGGGCGCCCCGGCAGTGGCGGCAAAACCGCACGGAGCACGGGATTGATGGCGGGCGGCGGCAGCGAAGCTGTCGCTGGCGGACTGGCCCGTCATATTCCCGTGCTTGCCGGTCGCGTGATCGAGTGGCTCGCCGTGCGCGACGGCGGCCTCTACATCGACGCCACCTTCGGCGCCGGCGGGTACTCGCGCGCCATCCTGCGCACGCGCGGCGCGCGCGTCATCGGCATCGATCGCGATCAATCGGCAATCGCCCGCGGCGCCGACCTCGTTGCGCAAGCGGCCGGCCGGCTCGAACTGGTCGAAGACCGGTTCTCCGATTTACAGACGATCGTCGGCAGCGAGTTCGTCGACGGCGTGGTGTTCGATCTCGGCGTCTCATCGATGCAGCTTGACGAGGCGGACCGCGGCTTTTCGTTCCGCCTGGATGGGCCCCTCGACATGCGGATGGGGCATCAAGGCCCGAGCGCGGCCGACGTCGTCGCGCGCGCCGCCGAGCCGCAGCTGCGCGCAATCATCGATACACTGGGCGAAGAGCGTCACGCCCGCGCTGTGGCGCGCGCGATCGTCAAGGCGCGGGAACAGCGGCCAATCTCGACGACGCGCGCCTTGGCCGACATCGTCGCCCGCGTCGTGCACATGCGCGACAACACGATCCATCCGGCGACGCGAACCTTCCAGGCTTTGCGCATTTTCGTCAACGAGGAGCTCGTTGAATTGGCGAACGGGCTTGCCGCAGCCGAGCGACTGCTCAAGCCGGGCGGCCGCCTCGTTGCGGTGTCGTTTCATTCGCTCGAAGACCGCATCGTCAAAAATTTCCTGAGCGAGCGGGCGCGGCCGCCAGCTTTGTCCCGACATCTTCCGGAAGTCGCCGGCGCTCCCCCGACTTTCCATGTGCTGACGCGGCGGCCGGAAACGGCGGACGAGACGGAAGTTGCCGCCAATCCGCGGGCGCGTTCGGCCAAGCTGCGCGCTGCCGAACGAACCGACGCGTTGGCGCGCCGAGCGGCGATCGAAGCGCTGCTGCCGCGGCTGCCGACGCTGGCGGAGGTTACGCGGGGGCGCGCATGATTTTGCGCATGCTCAATCTCTTGGTCATCGGCGTCCTCATTCTGGCGGCGGCTTACGTCTATCGGATCAAATTCGACTCGACCGTGCAGGCGGAACGGCTTGCCAGAATTCGCAGCGAAGTCCGCCGCGAGCGCGATACCGTGGCGGCGCTCCTCGCCGAATGGGGAAAACTGCAAAATCCCGCACGCGTCGAGGCGCTGGCGAAGCATTACCTGCCGCTGAAGCCGATCGCGCCCACCCAATTCGATCAGCTTGGCCAATTGCCGGAGCGCCCGCCGCAAATCGTCAAGCCCGACAGCGCCGACCCGATCGGCGCGGTCATCGAGAATCTGGAGGAGCCGACATCGGTCACCGGCAGCGTTGAGCCGACCGTGGCGCCGCCTGCCGCCACGCCACCTGCCGCCACGCCGCCTGGCGCCACGCCGCCGGACGAACCGACGGAAGCCGAAGCGGCGGCGCCAAAAGCCGGGCGGCTCGACCGATGAGCGTATTCGCGCCCATGGCAGATTTCGCGGCGCCCAGCCAAACATCGAGCCAAGCATCTGGTCGAACGCCGGAGTCCTGGCGGCGGCGCTTTGTGCGCGCCGCCCTTTACGGCAATACAATCGATCGCGGTGCCAAGGCGCGCGCCCGCGTCGGGCTCGCCATTGTAGCCTTTGCCGTCGTTTACCTCGTCATCGCGGCGCGGCTCGTGATGTTCGGCATTGCCTCCGAAAACCGCAGCGCCCATCGCGTCGGTGGCGGCGATGCCATCGCCACCGCGCGCCCCAATATCCTCGACCGTAACGGCGAGGTGCTCGCAACCGACGTACGCGTGCCGTCGCTCTACGGCGAGCCACGCCGGTTGATCGACGTCGACGAAGCGGTGGAACTTCTCACCGCCGACCTCCCCGACATCGACGCTGCCGAATTGCGCGAGCGGCTGTCGTCGAAGCGCGGCTTCGTTTGGCTCAAGCGCGATATCACGCCCGAGCAGCAGCGCGTGATCTATCGCCAGGGCCTGCCGGGCATCGGCTTCCTCAATGAGAACAAGCGCGACTATCCGAACGGTCCGGAAGTTTCGCATCTCCTCGGCCACGTCAACATCGACAACCAAGGCATCGCCGGCATGGAGAAGTGGCTCGACGGTCACGGGCTCGCCGCTTTGCACATGGCCGGCCTCGCCACCGACCGCCTGCAAAATCCGGTGGAGCTCGCGGTTGATCTGCGCGTGCAGCACGCGTTGCATGAGGAGCTTGCCGCCGCGAGCGCGAAATTCAAGACCATCGCCGCCGCCGGCCTCGTGCTCGACGTGCGTACCGGCGAGATCGTCGCCATGGTCTCCGAGCCTGATTACGACCCCAATAATCCGCACGAGGCGCTCGATCCCACCCGGATTAACCGGCTGACCACCGGCGTCTACGAGATGGGATCGACCTTCAAGGCGTTCACCGTCGCGATGGCGCTCGACAGCGGCAAAGCGACGTTGAAATCGTCGTTCGATGCCCACAATCCGCTGCATTACGGCAAATTCGACATTCACGATTTCGAACCGATGCAGCGGTCGCTGACGGTGCCGGAGATTTTCACCTATTCGTCGAATATCGGTGCGGCGCGTATCGCCATGGCGGTCGGCATCGAGGGCCACAAGGCGTTTCTCAAGAAACTGGGCCAGCTCAGCCGGTTGCGCACCGAGTTGCCGGAAAGCGCCGAGCCGATCGTCCCCAGGCGCTGGGGCGAACTCAACACCATCACTATCGCGTTCGGCCACGGTCTGTCGGTCGCGCCGCTGCAAGCGGTCATGGGCATCGCCGCGCTGATGAACGGCGGCATCCTCATTCCGCCGACATTCCTCAAACGGTCGGAAGCCGAAGCGCAGGCGCTCGGCACGCGCGTCATCAAGCCCGAAACGAGCGAGCAGATGCGCTATCTGATGCGCCTCAATGTGGAAAAGGGTACCGCGTCGAAGGCTGACGTCCCTGGCTATTACATCGGCGGCAAGACCGGGACCGCCGACAAGGTCGTCTTTGGCCGCTATTCCAAGACCAAGGTGCTGACAGACTTCATGGCGGTCTTGCCGGCGGACCAGCCGCGCTACCTGTTGATGATCATGCTCGACGAGCCTCACGCAACGCCGGAAACACACGGCTTCAAGACCTCGGGCTGGAACGCGGTGCCCACTGGCGCCGCGGTGGTGGCGCGTATCGCGCCGCTCCTTGGCATCGAGCCACGGATGAACCTGCCGACGGCCGAGCACCTGATACTGGCCTCAATCAAGGAAAGCAGGTAAGGCGGAGCCGCGTTAGAAGCGCGATCGATTCACGGCCGCCATGAAACTTCGCGACATTCTGCCTCCCGGCGCCGAGATCGAGACCGGCGTTGCCGATCTTGAGGTGGCCGGCGTGTCGTCGGACTCCCGCGCCATCAAGCCCGGCGACGTGTTCGTGGCGATTGCCGGCGGCAAGGCCGACGGCCTCAATTTCGTCGAAGCGGCGCTTGCCGCCGGCGCGGTCGCAATCGTGGCGCACCAGCCCCCGCCGACGCCGTTGCCGGCCGGCGTCGCCTTCATCCGTGTTGCCGACGCGCGGCGCGCTCTCGCTCTCATGGCGGCGAAGATCTTTCCGCGGCAGCCGCAGACCATCGCCGCCGTCACCGGCACCAGCGGCAAAACCTCGGTCGCCGCCTTTACGCGGCAGATTTGGGCGGCGCTCGGCCATCGCGCCGCGAGCATCGGCACCATCGGCATCGTCTCGCCGCGCGGCGAAACGTATGGTTCGCTCACCACGCCCGACCCGGTCGCATTGCATCGATCGCTCGATGCGCTCGCCGCCGACGGCGTCACCCATCTAGCGATCGAGGCGTCCTCGCACGGGCTCGATCAACATCGGCTCGACGGTTTGCGCATCGTGGCCGGGGGCTTCACCAACGTCACGCGCGATCATCTGGATTATCACCGAAGCTTCGAGGATTATTTTGTGGCCAAGCTGCGGCTGTTCGCCGAGCTGGTGGAGCCGGGCGGCGCTGCGGTCGTCGACGTCGATCACGACCATGCGAAGGAGGTCGTCGCCGCCGCCAAAGCGCGCGGCCTCGCAATCATGACGGTTGGGCGTGACGGTGCCGGCATTCGCCTCGTTGACGCCTTTCTCGACGGCTTTGCGCAGATCTTGCGCGTCGAGCACGACGGCCGCGAATTTGGCGTGCGGCTGCCGCTGCTCGGCGAATTTCAGATCGAAAACGCACTCGTCGCCGCAGGACTTGCCGTATCGACCGGCGGCGATCCGGTAGCGGTGTTCGCATCGCTTGAACGGCTTACGGGCGCCAAGGGGCGGCTGGAGCTTGTCGGGTCGAGTCGCGGCGCGCCGATCTTCATCGATTACGCCCATAAGCCTGATGCGCTCGCCAAGGCGATGGAAGCGTTGCGCCCGGCGGTCCAGGCGCGGCTTGTGGTCGTGTTCGGCGCCGGTGGCGATCGCGACCGCGGCAAACGTCCGCTGATGGGCGCCGTTGCCGCCGCCAAGGCCGACCGCGTGATCGTCACCGACGACAATCCGCGCAGCGAGGACGCCGCCGCGATTCGCGCCGCAATCCTCGCCACCGCCGGCGGCGCGCTCGAAATCGGCGACCGCCGCGAGGCGATCCGCACCGCGATTGCCGAACTGCGCAAAGGCGACGTGCTGTTGATTGCCGGCAAGGGCCATGAAACCGGCCAAATCATCGGCGACCGGATTGTGCCGTTCAGCGACCACGAGGCAGTCGCCGCGGCGCTGAAGGAGCTTGCCGCATGAGCGCCCGGGCGCTGTGGACGGTCGATGATATGGCCGCAGCGATGGGCGCCGAGCGGCGCGGGCCGCTGCCGCCGACCGTCTCCGGCCTCTCCATCGACAGCCGCACCATCGGCATCGGTGAAGCCTTTTTCGCCCTGACCGATCGGCGCGACGGACACGCCTTCGTCGGCACGGCGCTGGCCGCTAAAGCGGGCCTTGCTGTCGTCGCCGCCGACCGGGTCGCGGAAATGTCGCTTGATGCTCCGCTACTCGTCGTGTCCGGCGTGCTTTCAGCCTTGCGCGCCCTGGCGGCGGCGGCGCGCGCTCGTACGCATGGCAAGGTGATCGGCGTTACCGGCTCGGTCGGTAAGACCGGAACGAAGGAAGCGCTGCGACTGGCCCTGTCCAAAGACGGCGAAACGCATGCCTCGGTCGCGTCCTACAACAATCACTGGGGCGTACCGCTGTCGCTCGCCCGCGCGCCGGCGAGCGCCGACTATGTTGTTCTGGAAATGGGGATGAACCATGCCGGCGAGATCGAGCCACTATCGCGCCTCGCACGCCCGCATGTCGCGATCATCACGTCAATCGCTCCGGTGCATCTCGAATTCTTTGGCTCGCTCGCCAAGATCACCGACGCCAAGGCGGAGATTTTTCGCGGACTGGAGCCGGGCGGAGCCGCCGTGCTCAATCGCGACAATGCGCAATTTGCCCGGCTGCGGCGGCACGCCAAGGAAGCGGGTGCGCGCGTCGTTTCCTTCGGCGAGCATGCAGGAGCCGATGCGCGCCTGATCAAGTGCGCGGCGCACGCCGATTGCTCGACCGTCCAGGCCGATATCCTCGGCACCGAGCTGACCTATAAAATCGGCTCGCCGGGTCGGCATCTCGTTATCAACTCGCTGGCAGTACTGGCGACCGCCGTACTGGTCGGCGCCGATCTTGCGCTCGCAGCGCTTGCGTTGTCGGATTTCAAGCCGACGTCCGGGCGTGGCGTGCGCATCGAAATCGATTTGCCGGGCGGCATGCTCACCCTGCTCGATGACAGTTACAACGCCAATCCAGCGTCGGTTGCGGCATCGCTTGCGTTGCTCGGGCAGACGCCGATCGGTCCGCGCGGACGGCGGATCGCGGTCCTCGGCGACATGTTGGAGCTTGGACCGCGCGCTCGCTCCTTGCATCGCGGCCTTCTGGAAGCCGTGCAGGCGAACGGGACTGATCTTGTGTTCTGCTGCGGGCCGCTCATGCAGGCGCTGTGGCGGGCCCTTCCCGCGAGCCTGCGCGGCGGCTATGCAGAGGACTCCACCGCGCTCGAGGCGCAAGTTCTGTCCGCTGTTCGCGTCGGCGATGCCGTGATGGTCAAAGGCTCGCTCGGCTCGCGGATGGCGCCGATCGTCAAAGCGCTGCAACGGCTGTCGGTGCGCCGCGACTCGGTGGAGACCGACGCGCCGGGCGGCGGCGCGCGTGAAACTGCATCCGCACAGGGCTGAAACGCGATGCTCTATTGGCTGATCGATCTGTCGGACAAAATCACCGTCCTCAACGTGTTCCGCTACATCACGTTCCGCACCGGCGGGGCGGTGATCACCGCGCTGCTGTTCGTGTTCTTGTTCGGCAAGGCGATCATCGATCGGTTGCGGCTCCTGCAAGGCAAAGGTCAGCCGATCCGCGCCGACGGCCCGAAGTCGCACATCATCGCCAAGGCCGGCACGCCGACCATGGGCGGCTTGATGATTCTGTCCGGCATGCTGGTTTCGACGTTGCTATGGGCCAATCCGCTCAACCCTTACGTCTGGGTCGTGCTGTGGGTCACGCTCGGCTTCGGCATGGTTGGCTTTTACGACGATTACCTGAAAGTCACCCGGCAGACGCATAACGCCTTTCCGGGAGCGGCGCGGCTAGCCATCGAAGCGGCGATCGCGGCTATCGCCTGTGTCGTCATGGTCGAACTCGGCCGTGTCCCGTTCTCGACCTCGCTGGTGTTCCCGTTCTTCAAGGAACTGGTCGTCAATTTCGGCTGGTTCTATGTTGTGTTCGCGATCTTCATCGTCATCGGCGCCGGCAACGCGGTGAATTTGACCGACGGCCTCGACGGCCTCGCCATCGTTCCGGTGATGATCGCTGCCGCGAGCTTTGGCATGATTGCGTATCTCTCTGGCAACGCGGTGTTCGCCGATTATCTGCAGATTCACTACGTCGCGGGTGCCGGCGAGCTTGCGGTTTTGTGCGGCGCGGTGCTCGGCGCCGGCCTTGGCTTTCTCTGGTTCAACGCGCCGCCGGCGACGATCTTCATGGGCGATACCGGTTCGCTCGCGCTTGGCGGCATGATCGGCACGATCGCCGTCGCCACCAAACACGAAATTGTTCTCGCGGTTATCGGCGGCCTGTTCGTGCTCGAGGCCGTCTCGGTGATCGTGCAGGTCGTTTCGTTCAAGCTCACCGGCAAACGCGTCTTCCGAATGGCGCCGATCCATCATCATTTTGAGCAGCTCGGCTGGACCGAACCGCAGATCGTCATCCGGTTCTGGATCGTCGCCGTCGTGCTGGCGCTGGCCGGGCTGTCGACCCTGAAGCTGCGGTAGTCGCGCTTGATCCCGGTCACGACCTTCGCCGGTAAAAAGGTCGCCGTGTTCGGGCTGGGCGGCTCCGGCCTGATCAGCGCCAGCGCCCTTCTCGCCGGCGGTGCCGATGTCGTTGCCTACGACGACGATCCCCAAAGCGTCGCCAAGGCCAATGCCGCCGGGATTCCGACTGCCGATTTGCGGAGCTACGATTGGTCGAAGCTTGCGGCGCTGGTGCTGGCGCCGGGCGTTCCGCTGACCCATCCGGCGCCGCACTGGACCGTGCGGTCGGCGCAACAAGCCGGCGTCCCGGTGATTGGCGACATCGAGCTGTTTTGCGGAGAGCGCCGCGCGCTCGCGCCGCAAGCGCCGTTCGTCGCCATCACCGGCACCAACGGCAAGTCCACGACCACGGCGCTCCTCGCCCATCTTGCAGCGTCCGCCGGCCTGGATGTGCAGCTTGGCGGAAATATCGGCACCGCCATCCTGTCGCTTGAGCCGCCCGCGCCCGACCGCGTCTACGTCGTCGAATGTTCGTCCTACCAGATTGATCTCGCGCCGACGCTTGATCCTTCCGTCGGCATCCTCATCAACCTGAGCGAAGATCATCTCGATCGTCACGGCACTATGGAACACTACGCGGCGGTCAAAGAACGCCTGGTCGCCGGCGTTCCAGCGAGCGGAACCGCCATCGTCGGTGTCGAGGACGAATGGTGCGCGGCGATCGCCGATCGCCTCGAACGCGCCAACAAAAACGTCGTGCGTATTTCCGTGCGTCGTGCGCTTGCCGACGGCGTTTATGTCGACGGATACACGATCAACCGCGCTGCGGGTGGCAGCGTTACGGCAATCGCCGAGCTTGGCGGCATCAATTCGCTGCGCGGACTGCACAATGCGCAGAACGCCGCTTGCGCGACGGCTGCCGCGCTGGCGCTCGGCCTTTCCGCAGAAGCGATCCAGGCCGGGCTGCGATCATTCCCCGGCCTTGCGCATCGCATGGAAGAAGTCGGCCGCCGCGGGCGGGTCTTGTTCGTCAACGATTCCAAAGCCACCAATGCCGACTCGGCGGCGCAGGCGCTCGCCTGCTTTGCCGACATTTTCTGGATCGCCGGCGGTAAGCCGAAAACCGGCGGCATCGAGCCGCTGCGCGGCTTCTTTCCGCGTATCCGCAAGGCCTATCTGATTGGCGAGGCGGCCGAGGAATTCGCCGCGACACTGGGCGATACCGTCGGCCACGAAATCGACGGCACGCTCGATAAAGCGCTTGCTGCGGCTGCCCGCGATGCCGAGGCTTCGGCCGCCGAGGAGCTAGTGGTGCTACTCTCGCCAGCCTGCGCTTCCTTCGACCAATACCGCAATTTCGAGGTACGCGGCGACGCCTTCCGGGCGCTGGTCCGGGGCCTGCCCGGGGTGAAATGACGCCGTTTTAATCCGTTGGAAACCACGGCGGTGTCACCACTAGGCTCGGGATTCCCCTGGGGACTCTATGGCCTCGCGCGCGCAGCCCACGCCGCTCAGCGAATGGTGGCGGACGATCGACCGGCTCACGATGGCGGCGCTGGGCGCGCTGATGCTTGGCGGCATCGTGCTTTGCCTGGCCGCCAGTCCGCCGGTTGCCGCGCGCATCGGCCTTGATCCGTTCCACTTCGTCAACCGGCAGGTGCTGTTCCTCATTCCCGCCGCCGCCGTTTTGGTAACGACCTCGTTTCTGTCGCCGCACCAGATTCGCAAACTTGCGCTGATCGTTTTTGCCGTCAGCCTCGTGTTGGTCGCCGCCACGCCTTACTTCGGCGCCGAGATCAAAGGCGCGCGGCGCTGGCTGGTGATCCTCGGCATGAACATCCAGCCGTCGGAGTTCCTCAAACCGGCCTTTGTCATTCTGGTCGCCTGGCTGTTCGGTGAGTCGGGAAAACGCTCGGACATGCCGGCGAACACCATCGCGCTCGTGCTGCTCGTGATCGTCGTGAGTCTGTTGGTCCTGCAGCCGGACTTCGGACAGACCATGCTGGTCACGTTGGTGTGGGGCGCGCTGTTCTACATGGCCGGCATGCGCTTTATCTGGGTGCTGGGCTTGGGCGCAACCGCGAGCGTCGGGCTGCTTGCGGCATTTTACACCGTCCCGCACGTCGCCCAGCGCATCAACCGCTTTCTCGATCCGGCCTCCGGCGACACCTTCAACATCGACATTGCGACGGAGTCCTTTGTCCGCGGCGGCTGGTTCGGCCGCGGTCCGGGCGAAGGCACGATCAAACGCATCCTTCCGGAAGGCCACACCGATTTCGTCTTCGCCGTCGCCGGCGAAGAATTCGGCGTCGTGCTTTGCCTCATTCTGGTTGCTTTGTTCGCTTTCATTGTCATCCGCGCCCTGCTCAAGGCGATGCGCAACGACGATCCTTTCCTGCGCTTTGCCGCCACGGGATTGGCGATCCTGTTCGGCCTGCAATCGACCATCAACATGGCGGTGAACCTGCATCTGATGCCGGCCAAGGGAATGACGTTGCCGTTCATTTCCTACGGCGGCTCGTCTTTGATTTCGCTCGCTTACGGCATGGGCATGCTGATCGCACTCACCCGTGAACGGCCGCAGGCGCAGCTTTCCGGCGGGTTTAGGCTCGCCGCGAGCGGCGCGTGAGCGACACCGCGGACCGCGCACCGGTCCTAGTCGCGGCCGGCGGCACCGGCGGCCATCTGTTCCCGGCCGAGGCGCTGGCCGCGGCACTCACCGCGCGCGGCATTGTCGTGCATCTCGCCACCGACCGGCGTGCGACGCGCTACGGCGGCGCTTTCGCCGATGATGCGGTGCACGTGATCGCGAGCGCGACGCTGCGCGCGAGAAATCCATTCGCGCTCCTTCGAACTGCGGCATCCCTCGGCGTCGGCATCGCGCAAGCGTGGGCGCTGATCGGCCGGCTCAAGCCCAGCGCCGTCGTCGGCTTTGGCGGCTATCCGACCGTGCCGCCGCTTTTGGCGGCGGCTTGGCGCAGCACCCCGACCCTGATCCACGACGCCAACGCGGTCATCGGCCGCGCCAATCGGTTGCTGGCACCGCGCGTCGATGCGATCGCGACGAGTTTTCCCGATGTATTTCGCAACGAACCGCGTCTTGCGGCGAAGGCAACGCTCACCGGCAATCCGGTCCGCCCGGCGGTGGTTACGGCGGCGGCAACGCCTTATCCGGCGGCGCTCGATCCGCTGCGCCTTTTAATTTTCGGCGGCAGTCAGGGTGCCCGGGTCATGGCCGATGTCGTCCCGGCGGCGATCGCGCTCCTCGAACCGGCTTCACGTGCGCGCTTCGCCATCGGCCAGCAGGCCCGCGAGGAAGATCTGACGCGCGTCCGCTCTGCTTATGGCAACTCGGGCGTAACCGCGGAGGTCGCGCCGTTTTTCACCGATCTGCCGGCGCGCATTGCCGCCAGTCATCTGATCGTGGCGCGCTCAGGGGCCTCGACGGTCGCCGAGCTTTCGGCCATTGGACGTCCGGCCATTCTGGTGCCGCTGCCGCACGCGCTCGACCAAGATCAATTCGCCAATGCCGCCGTGTTGGCCGATGCCGGCGCGGCGATTCGGCTCAAGCAGGACGACTTTACCCCGCGGCGTCTCGCCACCGAGCTCGCGGCGTTGGCCGGCGAGCCGCAACGGCTCGCGGCCATGGCGGTGGCGGCAAAGTCTACCGGCCGGCTTGATGCCGCAGACCGGCTTGCCGATCTCGTTCTGAAGGTAGCGGCGGGCGGCGTAAACTATTAGGGTCGTTCCACTTATTGTTTTTTTGGAGACTTCGAGCGCAATCGCATCGGACTGGATCGATTGACGCTCTAACATTTTGGTGGTGCATGATCTTTTCGGAAAACCGGCTGGCACTTTTCCGGATCATGCCCGGATGAAGCTGCCGCGCAACATCGGTCCGGTGCATTTTATCGGCATCGGCGGCATCGGCATGAGCGGTATCGCCGAGGTGATGGTGAACCTCGGCTATGTCGTGCAGGGCTCCGATCAGGCCGAGGGCGCCAACGTCAAAAGGCTGCGCGAGAAGGGCGTCGCCATCGCCATCGGGCACGCCGCCGCCAATTTAGGTGACGCCGAGGTCGTCGTCGTTTCCTCGGCGATCAAGCCCGATAATCCGGAACTCCTCGCCGCGCGTGTGCAGCGGCTGCCGGTCGTGCGCCGCGCCGAAATGCTCGCCGAGCTGATGCGCCTGAAAAGCTGCGTCGCCATTGCCGGCACGCACGGCAAGACCACGACCACCTCGATGGTGGCGGCGCTGCTCGATGCCGGCGGCTTCGATCCGACCGTGATCAACGGCGGCATCATCAACGCCTATGGTACCAACGCTCGGCTTGGCGCCGGCGAATGGATGGTGGTCGAGGCCGACGAATCCGACGGCACTTTCCTCAAGCTGCCGGCCAATATCGCGGTCGTGACCAACGTCGACCCCGAGCACCTCGACCACTTCAAAACCTTCGCCGCCGTGCAGAACGCATTTCGCGCCTTCGTCGAGAATGTGCCGTTTTATGGGTTTTCGGTGATGTGCACCGACCATCCGGTTGTGCAGAAACTCGTCGGCCTGATCGAAGATCGGCGCGTCATCACCTACGGCGAGAATCCGCAAGCGGACGTGCGTTTGTTTGATCTTTCGCATGCCGGCGGCACGTCGCTATTCTCGATCGCGCTGCGCGACCGCAGCGGCGCACTGGTGCGCGAGATTAAAAACCTCGCGCTGCCGATGCCGGGGCGGCACAACGCGCTCAACGCCACCGCGGCGATCGCGGTCGCGCTCGAGCTTGGCATCGACGACAATCGCATCCGGGATGCGCTAGCGAATTTCGGCGGCGTGCGGCGGCGCTTCACCCGCACCGGGATCTGGAACGGCGTCACCATCATCGACGATTACGGCCACCATCCGGTGGAGATTGCCGCGGTGCTCAAGGCGGCGCGTGAGTCGACCAAGGGCCAAGTGATCGCGGTGGTGCAGCCGCATCGGTACACCCGGCTCGCCGCTCTGTTCGAGCAATTCTGCACTGCGTTCAACGACGCCGACGCAGTCATCGTCGCGCAGGTTTATCCGGCCGGCGAAGCGCCGATCGCCGGCGCCGACCGCGATGCTTTGGTGGCGGGCTTGCGCACGCACGGCCACCGCAAGGTGATCCCGCTCGACGGTCCCGACACGCTCGCGCCGCTGGTCGCGGGGATGGCGCAGCCTGGCGACTATGTGGTCTGTCTCGGCGCCGGCTCGATCACGCAATGGGCCTACGCGCTGCCCGCAGAATTGGCGGCAGCGGGTTAGTTATGGCGCGCAAGAAGCCGAGCCCGGAACTTCTGCGCGGCGTGAAGGCGGTCCTCCAAACCGATCAGGCGCAGCGAAGCGGCGGCGCCGCGATCAAAAAGTGTCTGGCGGTGCGCCACGTCGCGTTTGAAGATCTCGGCCTCCTCGGGCCGCTCGTTGCCGCACGCGGCTACGGCGTGCGCTACCACGACGCCGGTGTGCAGCCGATCGACAGCGACACATTTCTCGCGCCCGATTTGCTGATCGTGCTCGGCGGCCCGATCGGAGTGTACGAGCGTGACGCCTACCCGTTCATCGCCGACGAGATTGCGGCTATTGGCGCGCGCCTCGAAGCCGACAAGCCAACGCTGGGTATTTGTCTTGGCGCGCAGATGATGGCGGCGGCGCTTGGCGCCCGCGTCGCGCCCGGGCCGGCCAAGGAGATTGGCTGGGCGCCGCTGACGCTCACAGCCGAAGGCCGTGCTTCCGCGCTGGCGCCGCTGGGCGCGACGCCGGTGCTGCATTGGCATGGCGACAATTGCGAATTGCCTGCGGGGTGCGCCAAGCTCGCCACGACCGAGCATTGTCCGGTGCAGGCGTTCATGCGCACGCCATCGCAGCTCGCCCTGCAGTTTCACCTCGAGACCGAACCGGCGCGTTTCGAAAGCTGGCTGGTCGGCCACACTGTCGAGCTCAACAAAGCAGGCCTCGATCCGCGGGAACTGCGAACGCAAGCGCGCACGGTCGGGCCGGCGACGCGCGCGATCGGCCAGAGTGTGCTCGGCGCGTGGCTCGACAAAGCCGTCGAGTCCGCGGCGTGAGTTTTCCCGATATCACCGCCGCTTTGCGGTCGAACGCGCCGGCGCTGCGCGGCCGGCTGTTATCGAATCAGTCACTCGCCGAGCTGACGTGGTTTCGCGTCGGCGGTCCGGCACAGATTTTATTCATGCCGGAAGACGAGGCCGATCTCGCTTATTTCCTCGTCAACCTTGCCGCCGAAATTCCCGTTACCGTCGTTGGGCTGGGCTCGAATCTGATTGTGCGCGATGGTGGCATGCCGGGTGTGGCGATCAGGCTCGGGCGCCGCTTCGGTGAAATCGCCGTCGAGGGGTTGGGCATGCGCGCCGGCGCTGCGGTGCCTGATGTGAAGGTCGCGCGCGCCGCGCAGGATGCTGGGCTTGCCGGGCTGTCCTTTTTGCGCGGCATTCCGGGCAGCATCGGCGGAGCGCTGCGCATGAACGGCGGCGCCTACGGCCGCGAGACCAAAGACGCACTGATCGAAGCGCGCGCCGTCGACCGCGCCGGCCGCGTCCACGTTTTGAGTAACGCCGACATGGGATTTGGCTACCGCCATTGCGGTGCGCCTGATGATTTTATTTTCACGCAAGCCGTCTTCCGCGGTGAACGCGGCGATCCAGCCGCTATCGCCGCCGAGATGGACAAGATCACGCAAGCGCGCGAAGCGACGCAGCCGGTGAAGAGCCGCACCGGCGGCTCGACCTTCAAAAATCCGCCCGGTCACAAAGCCTGGCAGCTGATCGACGCCGCCGGATGCCGCGGTCTGCGCATCGGCGATGCGCAAGTGTCGGAACTGCACACTAATTTTTTGATCAACCTCGGCCAGGCGACCGCCGCCGACATCGAGGCTTTGGGCGAAACCGTGCGCCGGCGCGTCAAAGAGAGTTCCGGCATCGATCTCGAATGGGAGATCAAGCGGGTCGGAACGCCGCGCTAGGCGCGAGCGCGTCGGCGGCCGGGCCCCCCGCCTAGAGACACTCGACCTTTCGCCAAGAGTGGATTCTATTGGTGTCCCAAGCGAATCACCGGAAGGCGGCTTTGAGGCACCCGGTTGGGCATGACCAAGCATGTGGCCGTTCTGATGGGAGGCTGGTCGGCCGAGCGCGAAGTTTCTTTGCGCTCCGGCAAGGCTTGCGCCGACGCGCTCGCGCGCCGCGGCTATCGCGTCAGTCCGGTCGATGTCGGCCGCGATGTCGCGGCGGTGTTCACAGCTATCAGGCCCGACGCCGCACTCAACGTGCTGCACGGCCGTCCCGGCGAGGATGGCACGCTGCAAGGCGTGCTCGAAGTGCTCGGCATTCCTTACAGTCATTCCGGCGTGCTGGCCTCGGCGCTGGCGATGCACAAGGGCTTCGCCAAGGCGATTTTCCGCGCCGCTGAAATTCCGGTGGCCGACGACCTGGTGGCCTCGCGCTTCGAGGCTGGGCGACGGCATCTGATGCCGCCGCCTTATGTCGTCAAGCCGATGGCGGAAGGCTCGAGCGTCGGCGTGTTTATCGTGACCGAAGAACAGCGCCATCCGCCGCAAGAGCTTTACCGCGACGACTGGGCGTTCGGCGATCAGGTTCTGATCGAGCGCTATATCCCCGGCAAGGAACTGACCTGCGCGGTACTCGGCGACCGCGCCCTCGACGTCATCGACATCGTGCCGGCGACGGCCTTCTACGATTACGAGGCCAAATACGCCGCCGGCGGTTCTAAACACATCCTGCCGGCACAAATTTTACCAAATGTTTACCAGGAGGTCCGCAGACTCGCACTGGCTGCCCACAACGCGCTTGGCTGCCGCGGCGTGAGCCGCGCCGACTTTCGTTACGACGATCAGGGGACGGGAAAACTGGTCTGTCTTGAGATCAATACCCAGCCGGGCATGACCGAGACGTCGCTCGTGCCCGAGCTTGCTGCGTATGCGGGTGTCACCTTCGACGAGCTGGTGCAATGGATGGTGGAGGACGCCTCGACCAATCGCTGATGCGGTCGAGGTCAATGATGGGGGAAAAGAGCGGCGCGCGTGATGACGCGGCCTTCCGCTCGCGCGCCGGTTTTGGCCGTGCGGCTTCATTTGCTTATTGCCGCTCCTTCCTGCGTCTCGCCTACAAGCTTAGCCGCGTCCCGCCGCCGGGATTTGGCATAGCCGCTTCGATGGTGCTCTTGGCCGCAACGCTCGGCTACGGCGTCGTCGCCGGCGGCCATCTCGCCGATGTCGTCGCCTGGTTCAAGGATGCGCGCGACCAGGCCGCGAATGCAGCCGGTTTTCGCATCGCTGCAATTGCGCTCACCGGGCCGAAGGAAGTCAGCCGCGAAGAAGTGCTGACCACCGCCGGCGTCACCGGGCATGCGTCGCTTCTCTTCCTCGATGCGGATGCGGCGCGCACCCGGCTTCTGGCCAATCCCTGGATCGCCGACGCCGCCGTCTTCAAGCTCTATCCGGACCGGCTGCAGATCACCATCACCGAGCGGCAGGCTTTCGCGCTTTGGCAGAAGGACGGGCGCGTTGCGGTGATCGCTTCTGACGGCACCATGCTCGAGCCGTTTGTCGAAGATCGTTATCTCGACTTGCCGCTTGTCGTCGGCAAAGGCGCCGAGCGCCAAGCCAGCGATTTGCTCGCCGTTCTCGATCGCTATCCCGAAATTCGCGCGCAGGTGCGCGCCTCGGTGCTGGTCGCCGAGCGGCGATGGAATTTGCGGCTCGTGAGCGGCATCGACGTACGCATGCCGGAAAGCGACGTCGCTCGAGCGCTGGATCAGCTCGTCGCGCTTGAGCGCGACAAGAAGCTGTTGTCGCGCGACATCGTTGCGGTCGATTTGCGGTTGCCGGACCGCGTCACCGTGCGCTTGTCGGATGCCGCGGCGCAGGCTCGCGAAGAGGCCTTCAAGGACAAGAAGAAGAAAAAAGGGGGTGACGCATGAGCGCCCTCAATTACGGTCTGACGCCGAAGATGAAGCCGGTTTCGCCGCGGCGCAGCGCGCTGATCGCAGCGCTCGATATCGGCTCGAGCAAGGTTGCCTGCCTGATCGGGCGGCTGCGGCCGCAGTCGCCGCAACAGGTGCTGACCCGCAGAAGCCACACCATCGAGGTGGTAGGCTTCGGGCATGCCGCCGCGCGCGGCACCAAGGCCGGAGGCGTCGTCAATCTGGCGCAGGCCGAGGAAGCGATCCGCCGGGCTGTCGACGGCGCCGAGCGCATGGCCGGCGTGGAAATCGAATCCGTGGTGCTGTCGATTGCCGCCGGCCGGCTGGCGAGCGATTTGTTCGCGGCGGAAATTGCCATTGCCGGTTCCGCCGTTTCGGAAGGCGACATCGCGCGCGTTCTCGGCGCCGGCAACCGCCATTCGATGCGCGACGGCCGCGCCGTGCTGCACTCGCTGCCCATCGGTTACTCCATCGACGGCGGCAACGGCATCCGCGATCCGCGCGGCATGTTGGGAACGCGCTTCGGCGTCGACATGCATGTCGCCACCGCCGATGTCGCGGCGGCGCGCAATCTCATGCTTGCGGTGGAGCGCTGTCACCTGTCCGTCGAAGCTATGGTGGCAAGCCCCTATGTAGCCGGGCTTTCGGTGCTCGCCGACGATGAGGCCGATCTCGGCGCTGCCGTTGTCGAGATGGGCGCCGGCACCACCACGATGGCGGTGTTCCTTGGCGGCCGCTTCGTGCATTCGGAAGGTTTCGCGCTCGGCGGCCACAACGTCACGCTTGACATCGCGCGCGGCATCAACGTCGGCGTCGCCGACGCTGAGCGAATCAAAACGTTCTATGGCAGTGTCCTGCTCGGTGGATCGGACGAACGCGACATGATCACGGTGCCGCCCATCGGGGATGATGAGCGCGAGCAGGCGCATTTTGTATCGCGGTCGACGCTCGTTCAAATCATCAAGCCGCGGGTCGAGGAAATCCTGGAAATGGTGCGCGACCGCCTGGCGGCGACCTCGTTCTCCGCCGAGGCGCGCGGGCGCGTCGTCCTCACCGGCGGCGCCAGCCAGATGACCGGGCTGTCGGAACTCGCTACCCGCATTCTCGGCCGGCCGGTGCGCATCGGGCGCCCGCTCGGCATCGCCGGCCTGTCCGATGCGGCCAAGGGCGCGGCCTTCGCGACCGCGGCCGGCCTTCTGGTTTATCCGCAGGCCGCGCACCTCGAATACTTCGAAATGCGCAGTAGACGGTATCTGACAAGCGGCGCGGGCGGCGGCTATTTCGCCCGCGTCGGACAGTGGCTTCGCGAGAGTTTCTGATGGCCCAAAGACGCGAAGCCGAAGCGTTGCGATCAACAGGGCCGGCGGCGGACCGGCCGGGGCCGGGCATCGACTAAAGCCCGGCATGAAGGAAAGAGGCAACCATGACCATCAACTTGAAAATTCCAGACATCCGTGAGCTGAAGCCGCGCATAACCGTATTCGGCGTCGGCGGCGCCGGTGGCAACGCAGTCAACAACATGATCGCTGCGGGCCTCCAGGGCGTCGACTTCGTGGTGGCGAATACGGACGCGCAAGCGCTCACCATATCGAAGTCCGAACGCATCATCCAAATGGGCGTCCAGGTGACCGAGGGTCTTGGCGCCGGTTCGCAGCCCGACGTCGGCCGCGCCGCCGCTGAAGAGGTGATCGACGAAATTCGCGATCACCTCTCCGGCGCGCATATGGTGTTCGTCACTGCCGGCATGGGCGGCGGCACCGGCACTGGCGCGGCGCCGGTGATCGCCAAAGCGGCGCGCGAAGCCGGCATCCTCACCGTCGGGGTGATTACCAAGCCGTTCCACTTCGAAGGGGTGCGGCGCATGCGCATTGCCGAGGGCGGCATTGTCGAACTGCAAAAATGCGTCGATACGCTGTTGATCATTCCCAACCAGAATCTGTTCCGCGTGGCGAACGAGAAGACGACGTTTGCCGATGCATTCGCCATGGCGGACCAGGTGCTCTATTCCGGCGTCGCCTGCATCACCGACCTGATGGTCAAGGAAGGACTGATTAATCTTGACTTTGCCGACGTCCGCGCCGTCATGCGCGAAATGGGCAAGGCGATGATGGGCACCGGCGAGGCGGAAGGCGAGAAGCGGGCGATGACCGCTGCCGAGGCCGCGATCTCGAACCCGTTGATCGACGATGCGTCGATGAAGGGCGCTAGGGGACTTCTCATCTCCATCACCGGCGGCCGTGATCTTACGCTCTACGAAGTGGACGAGGCCGCGACCCGCATCCGCGAGGAAGTCGATCAGGACGCCAATATCATCGTCGGCGCCACGTTCGATGAAAACCTCGATGGCATCATCCGCGTTTCGGTTGTCGCCACCGGCATCGATCAGGCGCTTGCGCAGCGGCCGCCGGTCGCTGCCGCGGCCGAGGCGCAAATCGCCGCCGTTGCGAAAAATCTGCGCGCCGACAGCGTCAGGCCGCCCGAACGTGCTGAACGCCCCGAGCCGGTGAAGCCGCACGCTGCATTGTCGGTGGCGACGGTCGCGACGCCGGCCTCGGTCATGGATTCAATCGAATCTGCCAAGGCCGCGGTCGCTGCGGCCATCCTGCCGCAGGGCGCAAGCTCCGAGGTGACCATTCGTCCGCTCGGACCGAAGCCGTCTCTGTTCATCGATCCGGCGGTGACTGCGCCGGAACCGCACGAGCCGGAAGCGTTCCTTCCGCCGCAGCCGGAACGCATGCCGGCGCGCGCGGCGCGCATGCCGCGGATCGACGAACTGCCGATCCCGGCGCAAAACGAAATCCGCGCCCGGCGCGGCGACCTTGCCGAAGAGCATCCGGAAAAGCGGCGAACTTCGCTGCTGCAGCGGCTGGCGGCTGTCGGTCTCGGCCGCCGCGAGCACGCCGAGAAAGAAGAGCCGCTGCCTGCCCCACGCTCGGCGCCAATGCCAATGCCGGCGGCCGAGCGGTTGCCCGGCAGGCCGACACCGCGGCAAACCGAGTCGCGGCCTGAGGCACGGCAGGAACCGGTGTCCGAATACGCCAAACGTCCGACGCCACAGGGGCTCGACCAGCATGGACGGCAGGCGCCTGTGCATAAGCGAAGCGAGGAAGACCAGCTGGACATTCCAGCCTTCCTGCGCCGGCAGGCCAACTAAAGGGCCCCGAACGGGTCAATAAATGCCGCGGTTACGCTCGATCTGAAGCGTCGTTTCGACGCTTCAGGATTTGGCGATCGGCCGTTAACTTATTGATTCTCTTGGATAGTCCCAAGGAGAATATAATCCGGTTGGTCTTTGCGCGCCGGCGATTTGACGCCGCGAGCCCTGCCGCGGCTGCGAGGCGTGCGGCAAGTTTGGGCAACTTGCGGGCGTTAGTGCGGCCGGAACGAGGTAATATTCGGTAAGAAAGCGTGAATTGGCCGGGATTCGCGTCCCCGGTATGGTTTACCTGTCATCGGGGAGTTGTGACGGGGTTTGTTATAATTGGGGTCTGGGGCTCCTCTTATAAGCCGCGCGTTCCTCAAGGTGGGGTTGGCCCGATTGCACTGCAGTGTTTGCATTGGCAGTCCGGCTATGAGGTGTAGAGCATGACCAGGGGCATGCAGGCCGGCAGGCAGACGACCCTGCGCGAGCACGTCAGCGTCGCCGGCATCGGCGTTCATTCCGGATCGCCCGCTACCGTAACGCTCCATGCGGCCGAAGCAGATACCGGCATCGTGTTTTTGCGATGCGAAACGAGCGGCCGCAAAGACCGCGAAATCCCCGCCATCTTCCGTTCGGTTACAGCGACTGAATTCGCCACCGTGCTCGGCGATAAAAACGGCCCCGCCGTTTCCACGACCGAACATGTGCTGGCCGCGCTGAGCGCCCTGTCGATCGACAACGCCATCGTCGAAGTCGACGGCCCGGAAATTCCGATCATGGACGGCAGCGCCGGCGCCTTCGTCGATGCGATCGATCAAGCTGGCATTGTGACCCTATCGGCGTCGCGTCGCTGCATCAAGGTGCTCAAACCGGTGCGGGTCGGCGCCGACGGTTGTTCGGCCGAGTTGCGGCCCTATGCGCGGGGCTTGCGCATCGAGACCGAAATCGAGTTCAACCATCCGCTGATCGGCCGTCAGGCTTTCGCCTTCGACGTCGAGCCGGTTTTGTTCCGCCGCGAATTGGCCCGCGCCCGCACCTTCGGCTTCATGCGCGACGTCACCAAATTATGGAGCGCCGGGTACGCGCTTGGCGCGTCGTTCGAAAACACCGTCGTTGTCGCCGAGGACCGCATCCTCAACAGCGAGGGGTTGCGTTTTGCCGACGAGTTCGTGCGTCACAAGGCGGTCGATGCGATCGGCGATTTGGCGCTTGCAGGTGCCCCGCTCATTGGCGCCTATCGCTCGGTGCGCGGCGGACACAAGCTCAACCATGCGGTGATTACCGCCCTGATGAGCGACCCGACCGCATGGACCTACGCCGAGATCGAGGAGCCGGTGCGCCGCGCGCGCGGTCACGCCGATCTGGCGACCGGCCATATGGTGCCGGTCTATGGTCCTGACGTCTCTTGATTCCGCTGGGCTTTTCGCCTTAATGCGGGCCGATTGTCACGCTAGTTAATGCTGGCCGGCAAAGATGTCCGCAACGCGCTATAAGCGCGCTATGAGGCGGACTTAAAGGCCGTGACGGGACGGGATTTTTTCACGACGCTCATGATGTGGCGTTTACGAGGATCGTCGCGATCCGGACGCAGCGTCTATGCGCTGGCCGGATTTTTGGCGCTGGCGCTCGTTGCCGCGCCGCTGGTCGGCGGCTGCAGCGTCTTTAGCAAAGAAGAAGATTACGTTCCCGAGGACCCCGCCGATAAACTTTATAATGAGGGCCTCTTCCTGCTCAACAACAAGCAGGATTACGAAGATGCGGCGAAGAAATTCGACGAGGTAGATCGGCAGAATCCCTATTCCGACTGGGCGCGCAAAGCGCTCATCATGTCGGCTTACTCCTACTATCGGGCGCAGAAGTACGAGGATTGCATCAACGCCTCCAAACGCTACGTCACGCTGCACCCGGGCAGCGCCGATTCCGCCTATGCCCAGTATCTCATCGGCGCCTCCTATTACGACCAGATTCTCGACGTTAATCACGACCAGGCGCGCGCCGAAAAGGCGATCAGCGCGTTCGAAGAGGTGGTGCGCAAATATCCTGACACCGAATACGCGGTGAACGCCAAGAAAAGAATCGACATGGCGCGCGACCAGCTCGCCGGCAAGGAAATGGAGATCGGCCGCTTTTACATGAAGAAGCGCGACTTCACCGGCGCCATCAATCGCTTCAAAGTCGTGGTCACGCAGTATCAGACGACGCGCGAGGTGGAAGAGGCGCTGGCGCGGCTGACCGAGGCCTATATCTCGCTCGGCATTATCGACGAAGCCCAGACCGCCGCCGCTGTGCTGGGTCACAACTTCCCGGACAGCCAGTGGTACAAGGACGCCTATAAGCTCGTGAAATCCGCCGGCGGCGAACCGAACGAAAATAAAGATTCCTGGATGAGCCGCGCCTTCAAGGGAATGGGCTAGTGGAGCGGATTTGACATTCGCTACCCACTGGGCCGCAAACTCGTGAAGCGAATGTCAAATCCAAAAGCTCCACTGGGACTGACACTTGCTAGCGGTCCTTTTGATTCTAACATTCGCAAAAGAGCCTGCCCAACCGGGATGCGAATGTTAGAATCGGACCACTAGGGCGCGGGACAGACTACGCACGACACAGGACAGGACGCAGAATTATCGACTATCATCCATCCTCTGTCGTCCATCATCCGTCGTCCGAAACATGCTTTCGCGTCTCTCCATCCGCGACATCGTCCTGATCGATCGCCTGGACATCGATTTCGGCGGCGGTCTTGCCGCGCTTACCGGCGAGACCGGCGCCGGCAAATCGATCCTGCTCGACGCGTTTGCGCTGGCGCTCGGCGCCCGCGGCGAGGCGGCGCTCGTGCGCGAAGGCGCCGAGCAGGGGCAGGTCACCGCCGCCTTCGACATCGGCAAAAAACATCCGGTGCGCCGGCTTCTCGTCGCCAACGATCTTGCCGCTGACGATGCGGCCAACGACGAACTGATCGTGCGCCGCGTTCAATTCGCCGATGGCCGCACCCGCGCTTTCGTCAACGATCAGCCGGTCAGCGTACAGGTGCTGCGCGCGCTCGGCGCGGCGCTGGTGGAAATTCACGGTCAGCACGACGATCGCGCCTTTGTCGACGCCGCGACGCACCGCGCGCTGCTCGATGCGTTCGGCGGCCTTGAGGCCGATGCCGCCGAGGTCGCCCGGCTCTGGCATGAGCGGCGCGCGCGCGAAGCGGCGGTCGAGGACCATCGCGCCGGCGTCGAGCGTGCCCATCGCGAGGCGGAGTGGTTGCGGCATGCGGTCGACGAGCTTTCGCGGCTGGCGCCGCAGACCGGCGAGGAGACGTCGCTCGCCGAACGGCGCGCCGCCATGATGCAGGCGGAAAAGGCCGCCGAAGACTTAAGGCTGACGCACGAGACGCTCGGCGGGCCGCAGTCGGCCGTGCCGCCGCTGTCGGCCGCGGTGCGGCGGCTCGAACGCCGCGCCGCGCAGGCGCCGGCGCTGATCGAGCCGGTGGTGAAGGCGATCGACGCGGCGCTCAATGCGCTCGACGAAGCCCGGCTTCATCTTGAAAACGCGCTGCGGGTGGCCGACTTCGATCCGAACGAGCTCGAGCGCATCGAGGAGCGGTTGTTCGCGCTTCGGGCGGCGGGCCGCAAATACAATGCGCCGGTCGACGAGCTTGCGGCGCTGGCGCACCGCTACGAAAACGACTTGGCGCTGATCGATGCCGGCGCCGAGCGACTCGCCGCGCTGGAGAAGGAAGCGCGCGAGGCGGTCGCGCGCTATCGCGAGGCGGCGCAGGCGCTGTCGGCGTCGCGCCGCGCTGCCGCGCAAAAGCTCGACAAGGCGGTCAATGCCGAGCTTAAGCCGCTCAAGCTCGAACGCGCGCAATTCTCGACCCAGGTCGAGAGCGAAGGCGAGGGGCCTGACGGTCTCGACCGCGTCGAATTCTGGGTGCGCACCAATCCCGGCACGCGGCCGGGCCCGCTGATGAAGGTCGCCTCCGGCGGCGAGCTCGCGCGTTTTCTCCTCGCGCTCAAAGTGGTGCTGGCCGATCGCGGCTCGGCGCCGACGCTGATCTTCGACGAGATCGATACCGGGGTTGGCGGCGCCACCGCGGACGCGATCGGCATGCGGCTGCTGCGGCTCGCCTCGGGTGTGCAGGTGCTCGCCGTGACGCATGCGCCGCAGGTGGCGGCGCGCGCCGACCGCCACTACCTCATGACCAAGGATGCCCTCGGCAAGGGCAAGCGGGTTGCGACCCGCGTCACCGAACTGGCCGCCGAACGCCGCCGCGAGGAAATCGCGCGCATGCTCGCCGGCGCCGAAATCACCGCGGAAGCGCGCGCCGCCGCCGAACGCTTGATCCGGGCCGCGGGTTGATGTGCCTGCCATGCCGCGCCGCGACAAGACCGAAACGCCCGTCGAAGCGCTGACCGGGAAACAAGCCAAGGCCGAGTATGCTCGGCTTGGGGCGGAAATCGCCGAGCATGACCGGCGCTACTACCAGGAGGATGCGCCGACTGTTTCGGATGCGGCTTATGACGCTCTGCGCCAGCGTTACAATGCGATCGAGGCGCGCTTCCCAAAACTCCGCACGGCGGAAAGCCTCACGCAGCGGGTTGGCGTCGCGCCTTCCGCGCGCTTTGCCAAAGTACGCCACGCGGTGCCGATGCTGTCGCTCGACAACGCCTTCACCGAAGAGGACGTGATCGATTTTGTCGGCCGCATCCGCCGTTTTTTGCGGCTTCCCGACGATGAGGAGATCGTGTTTTCGGCCGAGCCGAAGATCGACGGTCTGTCGATGTCGCTGCGCTACGACGGTGGCGCACTCGCGACCGGTGCGACCCGCGGCGACGGCGCCGAAGGCGAAGACGTCACCGCCAACGTCAAAACGCTCGAAGACGTTCCGAAAAAACTCAAAGGCAAAAGCGTGCCGCCGGTCTGCGAAGTGCGCGGCGAAATTTACATGACCAAGCACGCGTTCCTCGCACTCAACAAACGGCAGGCCGAAAACGGCGGCCAGGTGTTCGCCAACCCGCGCAACTCCGCGGCCGGCTCGCTGCGCCAGAAGGACCCCTCGATCACCGCGTCGCGGCCGCTTGGTTTCTTCGCCTACGCCTGGGGTGAGATGAGTGAAATGCCTGCCGATACCCAGTCAGGCATGATCAAATGGTTCGCCTCCTGCGGCTTCAAGACCAATCCGCTGACCAAAATGTGCCGCTCGGTTGATCAATTGCTTAAATTCCACCGCGAGATCGAGGCGCAGCGCGCCACGCTCGATTACGATATCGACGGCGTGGTCTACAAAGTCGACCGCCTCGACTGGCAGGAGCGGCTGGGCTTTGTGTCGCGTACGCCGCGCTGGGCGATCGCGCACAAGTTCGCCGCCGAGAAGGCGACGACCATCGTCCGCGACATCGAGATCCAGGTCGGCCGCACCGGCGCGCTCACCCCGGTCGCCAAGCTCGAGCCGGTGACGGTCGGTGGCGTCGTGGTGCAGAACGCCACCTTGCACAATTTCGACGAGATCGAGCGGCTTGACGTGCGCATCGGCGACACGGTGCGCATCCAGCGCGCCGGCGACGTCATCCCGCAGGTGCTTGGAGTCATCGAAGACAAACGGCCCCGCGGCGCAAAACCTTACGCCGCGCCGAAGACGTGTCCCTGTCCGCTACATACCGACGTCGTGCGCGAAACTATCGCCGGCGGTGAAGAGGGCGCGCGGACCTATTGCACCGGAGAATTTGCCTGCCCGTACCAGGTGCTCGGACATCTTCAACATTTCGTCTCGCGCCGTGCCTTCGACATCGACGGACTGGGCGAGAAGCAACTCGAACTATTTTATGAAAAGGGCTGGGTGAGGGAGCCGGCCGACATGTTCATGTTGGAGAAACGGCATCGCAACGATCTGCTTGGCGAAGAAGGTTACGGCGAAACCTCCGTGCGCAATCTGTTCAACGCCATCGACGCGCGCCGCCAGATTTCGCTGGAGCGGTTCATCTACGCGCTCGGCGTCCGCCATGTCGGCGAGACCACCGCGGTGGCGCTGGCGCGCGGCTACGGCAGTTGGGATGCCTTTCACGCGGCTTGCCTGAAGCTTGCCAAGGACGACGAAGAGACCAAAGAGGAAATGGACGCGCTCGATCAGATCGGCGACACCGTGATCGAAAGCCTCAAAAGCTATTTCGGCGAGGCGCATAACCGCAAGCGCGTCGAGCGCCTGGCGGCGCAGCTACAGATCCGCGATGCCGAAAAGCCGCGCGCCGATTCGGCGATCGCCAGCAAAACCGTGGTGTTCACCGGCACGCTCGAAAAAATGACCCGCGACGAGGCGAAGGCCTCCGCCGAGCGGCTCGGCGCCAAAGTATCGGGCTCGGTGTCGAAGAAGACCGATTATGTGGTCGCCGGTTCGGGCGCGGGCTCCAAGCTTGCCGAAGCCACGAAACTCGGCGTCAAAGTCCTCACCGAGGATGAGTGGCTCAAGCTTATCGGTTGACGCCGTTTGCTACTCCCGCGGCAGCGGAATAGTCGCCGCCAACAACCAGGCGCGCGTCGCGGTATCGAGCTGCGGGTTGAGCGCTTCGCGCACGCGGGTGTGGTAATCGTCGATCCAGGCGCGCTCGTCCGCGCTCAGCATCGACGGGTCGATCAGTCGCGTATCGATCGGCACCAGTGTCAGCGTCTCGAACGCATTGAGCGGCTTTTCCGCGTCCAGGACCGGCGGCGCGGCGGTGACCAGGATCAGATTCTCGATGCGGATGCCGTAGGCGCCGTTGCGGTAATAGCCCGGCTCGTTCGAGAGGATCATGCCGCGCTTGAGCGCGACGCCGCCGAGCTTGGAAATGCGCGCCGGCCCCTCGTGCACCGACAGATAGCTGCCGACGCCGTGGCCGGTGCCGTGGTCGAAATCGAGCCCGTGGCGCCACAGATATTGCCGCGCGAATGAATCGAGTTGCGCGCCGCTGGTACCGTCGGGAAACACCGCGCGCGCGATGGCGATATGGCCTTTGAGCACCAATGTGAAATTGCGCCGCATGTCGGCGGTCGGCGTGCCGACTGCGACGGTGCGGGTGATGTCGGTGGTGCCGTCTTTGTATTGGCCGCCGGAATCGACCAGGAACAATTCGTCGGGCGCGATGCGGCGATTGCTCTTGCGGGTCACGCGGTAATGCACGATGGCGCCGTCCGGTCCGGCGCCGGAGATGGTGGGGAAGGAAATATCTTTGAGCGCGCCGGTCTCGCGGCGGAAACTCTCAACCGCCTCGACCGCGTCGATTTCGGTCAATTCGCCGCGCGGCGCCTGACGGTCGAACCAGGCGAGGAAACGGGTCATCGCCGCGCCGTCGCGCAATTGCGCCGCGCGCGCGCCGTCCATCTCGGTGGCGTTCTTCACCGCCTGCATCGGCGCGATCGGGTCGGCGCCGCGCACCACAATGCCGCCGTTCTCCGCGATCAGTTGTGCAATCGCCTGCGGGCAGCGGGACGGATCGAGCTGCACAGCGCGGTGCGCGCCGCCGAGCGCGACGAGGCCGCGCTCGAACGCCGCATTCGGGCGCACGTCGGCGATCTCTTCCAGGCGTGAACGGACTTCGTTGCCGAGCTTGCGCAAATCGACAAACAGCGTCGGCCGGGCTTCCTTCGGCACCGTGGCGAAGGCCAGCACCACCGGCGTATGCGGAATATCGGCGCCGCGGATGTTGAACAGCCACGACACCGCCTGCGGATCGGTGACCATCAGCGCGTCCGCGGCGCCTTTGTCCATTTCGGCGCGTACGCGCTTAAGCTTGCTGGCGGTGTCTTCGCCGGCGAAACGCAACTCGTGGGCGACCACCGCGCCGAGCGGCGGCTCCGGCCGGCCGGCCCAGATGGCGTCGACCGGATCGTCGTCAACGGATACGAGCGCGCCGGCTGCCGCTTCAGCGGCCTTGGCGAGTTTCTCGGCGCCGTCGACCGTGTGAAGCCAGGGCGAATAACCGAGCCGCGCCCCGGCCGGCAGGTTGGCCTTGATCCATGCCGGCGGCGGATTGTCGACCAGATGCTCGATGGTGAACACCGCGCCGTCGACCTGTTCGCGCACCTGCAGCTGATAGCGGCCGTCGACAAACAACACGGCGTGGTCGGCAAGCACGATGGCAAGCCCGGCCGAACCGGTGAAGCCGGTCAGCCAGGCGAGCCGCTCGTCGCTCGGCGGCAGATATTCGTTCTGGAAGCGGTCGGCATGCGGCACGATGAAGCCGTCAAGCCCGCGCGCTTTGAGCTCCGCGCGCAAAGCGGCGACGCGCGGCGCGCCGTCGCTGCGGTCGGCGTGATCGTCAAACGACTGGAAATAGGCCTCGAACATGCCGGCAATCTAGGAGCCGAATGGGGAAGGGGCAACGGCGGTCCGCCACCCTGCGCGGCGCCGCAACACCAGCGTGGTCCAACCGTCGATGTCGAAGCGGCGTTCGAGAGCGAGCGGAGAATAGGATGCGATCACCGCATTGGCCTGCGACGGCAGCACACCGGAGAGTACGAGGCGGCCGCCGGGCGCGACGAGGCGCCGAAGCGGCGTAGCGAGGCGCTTGAGCGGGCCCAGCAGAATATTGGTAAAGATGAGATTGTAAGGCGCACGGGTGCGGATGTGTTGTGTACGTGCGCCGTTTGCCAGCACGACCGTGACCAGGCTGCCTGCGCGATTGTGCCGGACATTGCCGCGTGCAGCGTGTACCGACCCGGCATCGATGTCGGTCGCCAACACACGCGCGCGCAGCGCGCGCGCCGCGGCGATGGCGAGCACGCCCGAACCGGTGCCGACGTCGAGGATGTGCAGCGTGCGGCGAAACCGTGCCGCCTTCAAAAGCCGGTCGAGCGCAATGAGGCAGCCGCGCGTGGTGCCGTGATGGCCGGTGCCGAAAGCCAAAGCCGCCTCGATCTCGATGCCGATGCGGTTTGACGGCACGCGGCTGCGGTCATGCGCGCCATGGACGAGAAACCGCCCGGCGGCGACCGGCGCCAAGCCGGCGAGGCTTCGTTTGACCCAATCGGTCGCTTGCAGCCGCTCGAAGCGCAACGCCGCGGCGACGTCGCGCCCGGCGATGTCTTGCACGATGTCTCGCACCGCCGCTTTGACCGCCGCATCGTCGAGCGTGGTGCGGAAATGGATCGCCAACTGCCAGCGGCCTTTGGCTTCCGTCAGACTGACGGCCGCATCGTCGGCGGCAAAATACTCGCAGACGGCGTCGGCGACGCGGCGCGCGACCTGTTCGTCGGCTTCAAGCCGCGCAACCCCACTGGCCTCGGCAGACATGTGTTTCGCTGTCGCTGATTTTGGCGGTGCAGCAATTCTCATGGTGACACGCGATTCGCCGACTAGCGTGCGCGAAAACATTCATCCCGGCTATTTATTTTTTCCGGTTCAATTGGACTCGTATACTTTTAGACACGCTGTGCGCAGCGCGCGACTGGCAAAGGGCTTTTCAGATAAACTTTTTGTCTGCCAAGGACCTTGAAAGGATCTTGCGGGGATCATCGAGGCGTTTGCCGCAGAAGCCGGATACGCCGTCTATATAAAAAGAAAATAGTCGCCAGCTCGTGTATTTGTACGAGTTGTCGCTCTTTCAAAATAGTTCTTAAACTCCTTCCCGTGAGGAAACAAGGGAGCGGACAAAAATCCCTCCCGTGACGAAACAAGGGAGGGGACAATGCTTAAACTCATTATCGTCGCATGTTGTTTGGCAATTCCGTCCGCCGCGTTCGCTGCCGAACCTCATGCGAGCATGAGGACAGCGATACCATGGTCCAAAATCTGCGTGTCAGGGAGGACGAAGGCATGCGTGGTCGGTTCGTTTTCGACATGCTGCTACCCGTCGCAGTCATGCATTGGCGTAACCGATCGTCCGGGTTGCTTCCCATAAGCCGTCGCGACGGGTGTCAGGGCGAGCTAAAGAAGCGGCTAAAGAAAAAGGCTCAGAACTACTGCCCGAAGGGCCGCACCACGTAATACTGGACCGGCGGCGGCTGCGCCGGCGGGTAGGCCGGCTGCTGCACGTAATAACCGCGCGGCGGTTGCGGCTGCTGCGCGTAAGCGGGCTGCTGGGCCGGCTGGGCGTAATAGGGTTGCTGGCTCTGCCCGTAATAAGGCTGTTGCGGCGGTCCGTAGCCGGGCGGCGGCGTCGTCCGATAAGCGGGCTGTTGCTGCTGATAATAGGCCTGCCCGTCGTCGGGCTGCACGCCGTAGCCGGGCGGGATCGGCCGCGGTTGCACGTAGCCGGGCGGCGGCTGTTGTCCGTAATCGGGCGCGAGCTGTATCGGCGGCGCCGCGGCGTCCTGCGCCGGGCCGCGCTGCCTCGCGATCGCCGGACTCCACGCCGACGCCTGGCCGGAAATGATGACGGTCGTCTCCTTCATGCCTTCGCCCTCGACCAACGCATAGAGCGTCGCGGCATTGTCCGGCGACAACCGCACGCAGCCGTGCGACACCGGCATGCCCAGATGCTTGACGTCGAAAAAGCCGTGAATGGCGTGGCCGTGCATGTCGAAGAACATGGTGTGCGGCATGGGCGCGTTGTCCCATTCCTGCGACAGGTGATCGGCGTCCATGCGGTTCACTTTGTAGACGCCGTTGGGGGTGTCGTAGCCGGGCCGGCCGGTCGATACTGGCCACAGATAGCGGGGCTGGCCGTCGACGGTGACCGACATCTGCTGCGCGGATTTATCGATACTCATGACGATGGCTGCGGACGCCGGCGCAGCGAACGCCATGGCCGCGGCGAGAACCACGGCGGAAAGCGGAAGAGGGGAACGCATGACAAAAACCCGATGGGCGAACCGGTTGCCTCAGTTCGACAAGTGTCTCGCGGGCAATTGGTTCAAATCAAGAGCGTAATAGAACGTAATGGCGAGGAACGACAAAATAGTGAACGGCCGGGGCGAAAACGCGGGCGAATTGCGGCGTTAACGGTAAGCGGCGGCTTAATGCCGTTTGAAATACTGCACGGCGCGCTCGTGTTTCTCCGCCGCCTCGCGGCTGGCGAAGGTGCCGAGATTGCGCCGCCTGCCGGTCTTCGGATCTTGCTTGCGCGAGTAAAGCCGGTATTTGCCGGAAGGAAGCTTGCGGATCATTACGCTTATCCGTCGATGTCGGGGCCGCAACAAATGCGGACCTTGAAATCACAACCGCGCGGCCGGCGAGGGGTTCCTCGTCCGAGGCCGCCCTTATGGTCCGACGGCCTGTGGGAGCCGCCGTTATTTGAGGCCCAACTCGGCCCAGGTCGCGGTGACGTGGTTGGTTGCCTAGCCGGAAAAAAGCACCGTTTCGGTGTTAACGCTCGATTCCGCGGTGAAGACCTAGCGGGCGCCGGGCTTTTCGACATTGGCGATGATGATGTTGTTGGCGTCGTAGCTGACCGGCGCCATCGACACCCGATTGTCGACGTAACTGAAGGCCCAGGTCGTTACGTCCTTGTATTTGACGACTGGGCAGTTCGTGCTCGACGGCGCGCCGTCGTTCGGAACGCTCACGCAAACCAGCTGCAGACCGGCGGGCGGCGGCGGCGCATCGGTCTTCAGAACGTAGCTGACGATGGGATATGCCGTCTCGGCCGCGGCGGGCCAAGTCACTGTCGTCAAAGCCGCTACCGTCATGCCCAGCGCGGCCATTGCCGCCGTGATCGAAGTCCTGCGAAATTCGCGCCGTGATGTCATCGAAACTCTCTCTGCTCCAACCGGCAAGCATACTAACAATCTTTGCGAGTATTTGCAAATCGACAAACCTTAGCGCGTGACGGTAAAATGACGCCGGCACTTCGAGGCGATCAGCCGAAGCCGGCGCGCCTGAGCCGCACGATGACCTGGTCGAGCGCGGCGAGAAAGCTCGAGCGGTCGCGCGGTGAAAACGGCTTCGGGCCGCCGGTGATCTCGCCGGCCCAGCGCAGCGAGTCCATCAGATTGCGCGTCGCCAGCGTCATGCCGATCGAGTCCGCGGTGAAGCGCTTGCCGTTCGGCGCGATGACCTCGGCGCCCGATTTGATCGCGCGGCTCGCCAGCGGCACGTCGGCGGTGATGACGATATCGCCGGCGCGGGCACGCTCGGCGATCCAGTTGTCGGCCTCGTCCATGCCGGCGCCGACCACCACGCGCTCGATCAAATCTCCCATATCGCGCGGCACAGCGATCGGGCTGTTGCTGACGACAAGGACCTTGAGCGCGACGCCCTTACCTGCATGCCGCTCGGCGACGCGATAGATTTCCTGCTTCACCGGGCAAGCATCGGCGTCGACGTAGATAGCGATGGGATTCGGCGGAGACGACGAATTCAAACACGCTCCACGAAACTATCCACCACGCGCTTTTCGCCGGCGCGGTCGAACTGGATGGTGAGCTTGTTGCCGTCGATGGCGGTGACGTTGCCGTTGCCGAATTTCAGGTGGAAGACCCGGTCGCCGAGCGTGAAGGCGGAAACGGTGCCGGTGGATTTCGCCACCAATTCGCCTTCGATGGTCAGCGGCAGCTTGCGCGGGCTTGCTCCCGAGCGCGGTCCTCCCTCTGCTGATCGGGCTCCGCCCGATCGACCTCTCCCCGCCGGGGAGAGGTGAGATAGGTCCTCGGCGCCGCTGTCGTCGGCGTCGTAATAAGTATCGCCGTCGTCGGAAAAACCGCCGCCGCGCTCGCGTCTAACCTGGTTGCGCGCCGCTTGCGCGCGCTGCCAGCCGGGCGTCGAGTAGCTCGAGCCGAACGAGGTCGCGGCGTCGAAGCGCGAGGCGCCGTAGCCGCCATAACCGCCGAAGCCGCTTTGCGCCTCGGTGACCTCCACATTGGCTTCCGGCAACTCGTCGAGAAACCGCGACGGAATGTTGGTCTGCCACAGCCCATGCATGCGCCGGTTGGTGGCGAAATAAATCTTCGCCCGCCGGCGTGCGCGCGTAATGCCGACATGGGCGAGCCGGCGCTCCTCTTCCAACCCGGCGCGGCCCTGATCGTCGAGCGCGCGCTGGTTCGGAAACACGCCTTCCTCCCAGCCGGGCAGGAATATGGTTTCAAATTCCAGCCCCTTGGCCGCGTGCAAGGTCATGATGCTGACGGCGTCGTCCTCGGCGGCCTTCTCGTTGTCCATCACTAGCGAGATGTGTTCGAGAAAGCCTTGCAGATTCTCGAAGTCTTCCATGGAGCGGATGAGCTCTTTGAGGTTCTCCAACCGGCCGGCGGCGTCGGCGGAGCGGTCCTTCTGCCACATCTCGGTGTAGCCGGACTCGTCGAGCACGATTTCGGCGAGCTGGGTGTGCGGGATGGTATCGCGCTGTTTGCGCCAGCGGTCGAAGGATTCGATGACGCCGCGCAACGCGCCGCGCGGCTTGGCTTTCAGCTCATCGGTCTCGATGACGGCGCGCGCGGCCTCCATCATCGGCACGCGGCGCTTGCGGGCATGATCGTGCAAAAGCTGCACTGTTGCATCACCTAGGCCGCGCTTGGGCACATTGACGATGCGCTCGAAGGCAAGATCGTCGGCCGGCGAATTGATCAGGCGCAGATAGGCGAGCGCGTCGCGGATTTCGGCGCGCTCATAGAAGCGCGGACCGCCGATCACGCGATAGGGCATGCCGAGCGTGACAAAGCGGTCTTCGAATTCGCGCATCTGAAACGACGCGCGCACCAAAATCGCGATCTGGTTGAGCGCGTGGCGTTCGCGCTGCAATTGCTCGATCTCCTCGCCGACGGCGCGGGCCTCTTCTTCGGAGTCCCAGGCGCCGGTGACCGCCACCTTCTCGCCGGGCACGTCTTCGGTGCGCAACGTCTTGCCGAGGCGGCCTTCGTTATGGGCGATCAGATGCGAGGCGGCGGCCAGGATGTGGCCGGTGGAACGGTAATTCCTCTCGAGGCGGATCACCGTGGCGCCGGGGAAGTCGTGCTCGAAGCGCAGGATGTTGTCGACCTCGGCGCCGCGCCAGCCGTAGATCGACTGATCGTCGTCGCCGACGCAGCAGATGTTTTTGGGCTCTGGGGGCGGGCTTTGGACTTGCGGGGCGCCGCTGCGCGCGCCCTCTCCCCGGGGCGGAGAGGGTTGGGGTGAGGGGACAAGTGACTCTAGGTCCCCCTCACCCGGCGAACTTCGTTCGCCGACTTCTCCCCCACGGGGAGAGGTGGAATGTGTGGTCGCCGATTGTCCCGCCCGTTGCGCAAGAAGCCGCAGCCACAGATACTGCGCGACGTTGGTGTCCTGATATTCGTCGACCAGGATGTATTTGAAGCGCGTCTGGTACTGGCGTAGCACTTCCGGCTGCTCGCGGAACAGCCGGATATTTTCAAGGAGCAAATCGCCGAAGTCGGCGGCGTTGAGAATCTTCAAGCGCTCCTGATAGGCCTTGTAGAGCTTTAAACCCTTGCCGTTGGCGAACACGGCGGCCTCGCCGGCGGGCACCTGCTCGGGCGTGAGCCCGCGGTTCTTCCAGCCGTCGATCAGCATGGCCAGAACGCGCCCCGGCCAGCGCTTCTCGTCGATATTCTCGGCGGCGAGAAGCTGCTTCAACAGCCGCACCTGATCGTCGACGTCGAGGATGGTGAAGTCGGTCTTTAGGCCCACCAGTTCCGCATGCCGGCGCAGAATCTTGACGCCGATGGAATGGAAGGTGCCGAGCCAGGGCATGCCTTCGACCACCTGGCCGACGATCTCGCCGACGCGGTGCTTCATCTCGCGCGCCGCCTTGTTGGTGAAGGTCACCGCCAGGATTTCGCTCGGCCGGGCGCGGCTGGTCGCGAGAATGTGGGCGATGCGTACGGTGAGCACGCGGGTCTTGCCGGTGCCGGCGCCGGCCAACACCAGCACCGGACCGTCGAGCGTCTCGACCGCAAGCCGCTGCTCCGTATTGAGGCCAGCGAGATAGGCCGCCGAGCCGGGCGCGGCCGGCCGCGCCCGCGCGGCAATGCCGCCGGGAACGGGGACCGGCGCCTGCGCCGGCTCAAAAGTCTCTCGCAACGGGTCAGCCAAGGCGATCGACCGCCCGCGAATTTTCCGTGATTCTCACGGGGCTAAGATGGCACTTGCGCGAGGCTTTTGCGAGGCGAGTGCGGTGAAAACAGGTGCGGCTTAAGGCACGTCGGGCCGCGGGTCCGGGCTGGTGAAGCCGTTGCGGTTGGGCATCGCCACCTTCGGCAGCGACGTCGCGTCGAGAACGGTGTCCTCGGGCACGATCTTGTTCAGGTAAAGAACGTAAGCCGACACCGCGTAGATTTGGTCGGCGCTTAGCGATTGCGGCGCCGTGAACGGCATGGCGCGGCGGATGAAGTCGAACAGGGTCGCGGCATACGGCCAATAGCTGCCGACGGTGCGCACTGGATGGGCGCTGGCGAGCGTGCCGAACCCACCCACCAGGCGGTCCGCCGGCTTGCCTTCGCCCTTGTCGCCGTGGCACGCGGCGCAATTCTCGACATAGACCTTTTCACCCTCGCGCACGCTGCCATGCCCAGGCGGCAGGCCTTGACCGTCGGCGCGGACATCGATGTCCCAGCCGGCGATTTCGGCTGGCGTCGCCGTGTGGCCGCTGCCAAGCGATTGCGCGTGCGCAGCATTTGCGGTTGCGTTGATTAAAAACGCTGCGGCCATCCCTGCGATCAAGACCTGCCGGTCAGACCACATTGGTCACCGCCCCATCCTGAGCGATCTGCCAAGCCTGAATGCCGTTGTAGTGGTAGTAGGACTGCAGCCCGCGCACGTCGGCGAGCTGCTTGTGCGTCGGCTGCACGTAGCCGCTCTCGTCGAGCGCGCGGCTCTGCAATTGCGCCGGCGCCCCGTCCCAATTCCACGGCAAGCGAAATCGTGTGAGGCATTTGGGCAGAATGGGCTCCTGCAGGTGTGACGGCGACCAGCTTTCGCCGCCGTCGGTCGAAATATCGACGCGCGTGACGCGGCCGCGGCCGGACCATGCCAGTCCGGAGATTTCGTAGTAGCCCTTGTCGCGCAGCTGCTGGCCGCCCGACGGAGAGGTGATGACCGACTTTGCCTCCATGACGAAGGTGAACTGGCGCGCCGAGCCGTCCGGCACCAGGTCGGTGTATTTGGAAGTTTCCTCGCGCGTCTGAAACGGCTCCTCGCCGAGCTTCACCCGGCGCAGCCATTTGACGCTGATATTGCCTTCATAGCCGGGTACCAGAAGCCGCAGCGGATAACCCTGTTCCGGCCGCAGCCGCTCGCCGTTTTGCGCGTAGACAACAAGCGTGTCGTCGAGCGCCTTGGCGATCGGCAGGCTGCGCGACATGGCGGCCGCGTCGGCGCCCTCGGCGAGAATCCAGCGCGCCTGCGGCTTGACGCCGACCTCCGCCAGCACCGTTGACAGACGCACGCCGGTCCATTCGCAGCAGCTTACGAGACCGTGGGTGTCCTGTGCCGTCGCGTTCTCCTTCAGCCCGCTCCACGCGCCGTTGCCGGAGCATTCGAGAAAATAAATGCGCGACTCCGACGGAAAGCGGGCGATGTCGTTCATGGTGAAGATCAACGGCCGCTCGACAAGCCCATGCACCATGAGACGATGCTGATCGGGATCGATCGCCGGCACGCCGCCATGGTGGCGCTCGTAGTGCAGGCCGTTGGGTGTGATGATGCCGTGAAGATCCCGCAGCGGCGTCAAGGTCGATGCCGCGGTTTGCGTCGCGGTCGCTGCGCGCGCCTTGCGGACGACGTATTTCTCGAACGGCGAGGGCACGCCGTAGGGCGGCGATAGGATCGGCGCACCTTGTTCCTTCATCCATGCCGGGACGTGCGGCGGCAGGTTGTCGTCCGCCGCGATGGCGGGCGTTGTGGATAAAGCGGCGGACGCCGCGCCTGACGCTAGCGCAGCGCCCCCGGTGAGAAACTTGCGGCGGGCAATTTTTTTGTTTCAGGGGGCTTCGTCGACATATTCGATCCCGATTTAGCTGACGGCGCGATTGCTTTGCTTGTTCAGCAATCAGGATAACCCAGTGGAGCAGATTTGACATTCGCTACCCAGTTGGCCGGGAACTTGTGAAGCGAATGTCAAATCCAAAGCTCCCCTGCCATTCATGTTTACTCGTGGTCCTTTGTTTCTAACATTCGCATGAGAGCCTGCCGAACCCAGATGCGAATGTTAGAAACGAACCACGACGTAGCACGAAATCTATCGCTTCGATCGATCACTTGGATCGATTATTTGCCCGGCATGGCGATGCGGCGGCCGACACCGTCCGGCACCGGCAAATGGGCGTGTGCCGCCTTCATGCGGGCGAGCCGCGCCACAAGGAAATTGGGAAACGGCGCGGTCTTCTTCGCAGTCATGTCGACATGCAGCGTCATGTTCTCGGAGGTGGCCGAAAGCCAGCCTTCCTGCGCATGGAACAGCTGCTCGAAGTAATAGATGCGCTTGGCGTCGAAATCGAGCAGCTGAAAGGTGACGCGCACCGGGTCGCCGGCATGGAGTTCGCGCAGATAGCGGATATGCACTTCCGCGGTGAAGGTGGAATGCCGGGTCTGTTCCAGATAAGCGAGCCCGCAGCCGAGCAGCTCATAGGCCTCGTCAACAGCGCGGTCGAACAGCACGTTGTAGTAGGCCATGTTGAGATGGCCGTTATAGTCGATCCAATCCTGCTCGACCTTCATGACCGAAGACACGAAGGGCGCGAAGAAAGCGGGTTCCAGATCGGGGCGGTCGAGCATGTCCCACTGTGGCGGATTCGGCGCGCGGCTTGCAAGCCTGTCGCGGCCGCCCTTGACCGGCGCCGGGGCTACCGCCACTTTGCGCCTCAAGAGCAACCGCGATGGCAATGGCTGAAACACGGGAGGGATTGGCGCGCGACCGCAAGGCGATCGACACGGTCATTGCGTCGCTTGCCGCCATGCTCGGCAATCGGCTGGTGACCTCGCAGGCGGTCCGTGAGCAGCACGCCAATACGCTGACCTGGGTCGGCAATCAGCCGCCGGACGCGGTAGTGTTTCCGCATACGACCGAGGAAGTGCAAGAGATCGTGCGGCTGTGCGCGACGCACCGCGTGCCGGTGATCGCGTTCGGCACCGGCACCTCGCTCGAAGGCCAGGTCAACGCGCCGCGCGGCGGCGTCTGCATCGATTTTGCCGATATGAACCGCGTGCTCGCCGTTCATGCCGAAGACCTCGATTGCGTGGTGCAGCCCGGCATCACCCGCAAGCAGCTCAACGAGCAACTGCGCGATCGGGGCGTGTTCTTTCCGATCGATCCCGGCGCCGATGCCTCGCTGGGCGGCATGGCCTCGACCCGCGCATCGGGCACCAATGCGGTGCGCTACGGCACCATGAAAGACAATGTGCTGTCGCTCAAAGTCGTGCTCGCCAATGGCGAGGTGATTTCGACGGCGCGGCGCGCCAAGAAAACGTCCGCCGGCTACGACCTGACCCGCCTGATGGTCGGCGCGGAAGGCACGCTCGGCGTCATCACCGAACTCACCTTGCGGCTTGCCGGCATTCCCGAATCCATCGCCTCGGGCGTCTGTCCGTTCCCTTCGGTCGAAGCCGCTTGCAACGCCACCATCATGACCATTCAGGCCGGCATTCCGGTGGCGCGGATCGAGCTATTGGACGCGTTGCAGGTGAAGGCCTGCAACCTTTATTCGAAACTCAGCCTGCCGGAGACGCCGCTGCTGTTTGTCGAGTTTCACGGCACCGAAGCGGGCGTCGCCGAGCAATCGCAGCGCTTCGGCGAAATCGCCGAAGAATTCGGCGGCGGACCGTTCGATTGGGCGACCAAGGCCGAGGATCGCTCGCGGCTGTGGCAGGCGCGGCACGACGCTTATTGGGCGCAACGCGGATTGCGGCCGAATACCCAGCCGTTGGCGACCGACGTCTGCGTGCCGATTTCGCGGCTGGCCGAATGCCTGACCGAGACGCAACGCGACATCGCCGAGAGCAAGCTATTGGCGCCGATCGTCGGCCATGTCGGCGACGGCAACTTCCACGTCGGGCTGATGGTCGACATGGAGGACGAAGAGGAAGTCGCGCGGGTGCGGGCGTTTCTCGAGCGCCTGACCGAGCGGGCGCTGGCGATGGACGGCACCTGCACCGGCGAGCACGGTGTCGGGCAGGGCAAGATGAAATACCTGCCGGCTGAGCACGGCGAGGCGACGCTTGACGCCATGCGCGCGATCAAGCGGGGGCTGGATCCGCTCGACATCATGAATCCGGGGAAGATTTTCAGCCTAGAGACAGCGGCTAAGCGATGACCAGGATGGTTGCGGCAATTGTCTTGTTGGCTGCTTCGACTGGAATTGCTCTGGCTCAAGACGCCGAGGCGGGAAAGGCTGCGTTCAAACGATGCTCGATCTGCCACGCGGTCGAGGAAGACGCGCAGAACAAGACCGGGCCGCAGCTTAACGGTCTCGATGGCCGCAGGGCCGGCAGTGTCGCGGATTTCGACTATTCCGACGCGCACAAGAATTCCGGCATTGTGTGGAGCGAGGCGACGTTCAAACAATACATCAAAGACCCGCAAGCCAAAGTACCGGGTACCAAAAAGGTCTTCGCAGGGCTCAAGGATGAGCGGCAGGCCGCCGATCTCTGGGCCTATCTGCGTGCGTTCAACGCCGACGGCAGCCTGAAGAAATAAACGTTTCACCCAGTTGCGATCGAACCCCACGCGACCGTCGTAGCGCCGATTAGCCGTCACAAATCGAAGTCTTCCATCGGCAGGCCAAAATAGGCTTGTGCGATGCGGGTCGCCACGAAGTCCGGCTGGTGCACCGGATTATTTCGGAACGTCGCAAAGTCGCGAAAGAAGCGCTGCATCGGTTGGCCGTCACGGATGCTCGTCGTACTGGAAGCGCGGAACAGATCGTAACCCGCTTCCCAGGCGACGCGCGACGCTTGATGCTGCATGCCCATGAGCATCGTAGCTTCTTTCTGGGTGAATTGGCCGGTGCGCTCTGCGCGTGCTTTCCCATACTCGACATAGAGCTCGGCCGTGCGCAGCAAAATGGCTTCCGCAGCGTTGGCCATCGACCACGCCAGGCCGAAAATGCGCTGCCAATCGTGGTGCTGATATTTAAAGACGGGCTTGCTGGAGAGCAGCGGTTTGGTTGTGCGAATGTGCTTCTCGAACTCTTCGAGCGCAGCCCAGGCGGCGCCGACCTGCGAGCAGGCGAGTTCGCCCGGCGCAAAGCCCATGAAAATACCGTTGTACATCGGGTTGCCGTGCACCTTCAGGCCCGGCCTATCGCCGCTACCGTCGTCGCCGAAGATAGTTTCATCGACGAAATCCTCGGGAATGAAGGCGTCTGTGATAACGACGCTGTTTGAGCCGCTGCCTTTGAGGCCGAACATGTCATGCCAATCGTCGAGCATCTCATACTGGTCGCTCGGCACCACGATGGTGACCAGCTTTCGTGTCGGACCACCGGGATGCGAGCCCTTCAGCGGCGCCATACCCATGAAATGGGTCGCGTAGGGAACGCCGGATGCATAACGCCACTTGCCCTTGACGCGATAGCCGCCGGGGACGGCAACGCATTCGGCGTCGGGCGAGGGGCCGCTCGGTGAGTAAGGTGCGATGAAATGTCCGTGCGGACCGAAGATCTTTGCTTGCGCAGCTTCGCCGAAATTCGTGCCGATTTGTAGCGCGTGGCCACAAGCGAGCGTCAGGCACCAGCCGATCCCCGGGTCGCCGCTGGCGATTTCCACCATGCTCTTGAAGAAGGTGCGGATGCTGAACTCGTAGCCGCCGAAGCGGCGCGGCTGCAGGCAGCGATAGAAGCCAGCCTTGGTGAACTCCTGGTGCAGCGCTTCGGAATAATATCCGCGGCGCTCCGCTTCTTCCGCTTCCGCCCGCACCAACTGGCGCAACGCGCGAGCGCGCGCAATCATCACTTCCGGCTCTAGATCGGGCTCCGGCACCGGTACGTGGCTTGGGCTCACTGCGTCCATTGTCTCCTCCCTTACGTCGACTTTTTTGCATCGTACGGGCCGGGCGTAATTGCCTCAACCCGCGCTACGGTTCTGGCCGACACAGAATTGCCCGCAAATGCCGCTTTACCCAGCGAAACGTGCAATCGGCAATCGCTTGCTCTAGCTTGAAGCAGCGACCGCACGCAGGTTCATTTCGGCGATTGAAGAGGACGCTTGCCGTGCAGACGACCCTGCTCGGATTGGCCATTGCTATTATCGTAGCGCTCGTCGCGGCGCTGGTTGCGCCGTTTGTGGTCGACTGGGGTCGCAATCGCGCGCTGTTCGAAGAGGAAGCTAGCCGCCTGACCGGCCTCGCCGTCCATGTCGAAGGGTCGATCGATGCGCGGATCCTGCCGCTGCCGCACATCACACTGCGCGATGTAACGGTTGGCGAAGACGGCCATGAACGGATGCGGGCCGCGGCCGTCGACGTTGAAGTCGCGCTTTCGCCGCTGCTGCGCGGCGAAGTGCGCGCCACCGAACTGCGGCTGATTGCCCCGCAAATCACGCTCGGCCTCGATGCCGCCGGCGCGCTCGATTGGCCGGCGCCGGCGCCCGATTTCCGCGCCGACGCGTTGAGTATTTCGCGCTTCAGCGTGGAGGACGGCCGCATTGTCTTATCGGACGCGGCATCGGGGGCGCGCGTCGCGCTGCAGAAGCTTTCGTTCAGCGGCGACGTCCGGTCCTTCCTCGGGCCGTTCCATGGTGCGGGCGGCTTCGTCATCGGCGAAGACGCTTACGCGTACCGGATATCGGGCAATCGTGTCGACGAGGACGGCGGGCTGAAGCTTCGGCTCGCGGTCGATCCGTCCAACACTCCGTTGACCACCGAAATTGAAGGCCAGCTCAGCTTCGCGCGGGGCCTGCCGCAATTCGACGGCGGGCTGACACTGTCGCGGCCGGTCGCAGTCACGCTTGCCGGCGGCGAGCGGGTGATGAGCAACCCGTGGCAGTTCGCTGGCAAAGTGCGGGCGACGCCGTCGACGGCGTCGCTGCGCGACCTTGTTTTGCAATACGGGCCGGAGGAGCGAGCGGTCAATTTTACCGGCACCGCCGAATTGACGTTCGGCAAACACCCGCATCTCAACGGCGAGATTTCAGCGCGGCAGGTGGATGTGGATCGCATGCTGGCCGCGCCGGACGTCACGCGTCGGCCGCCGCTCGTCATGCTGAAGGATTTTTTGGAGACTTTCACAGCGACGGTCCGGCCGCCGCTGCCGATGTCGGTTGGCGTCGCCATCGATGCGGTGACTGTCGGCGGCACCGCCATTCAATCGCTCCACGGCAATGCGCGTTACGACAACGGCTGGAGCGTCGATGACGTGGCGTTCCGCGCCCCCGGCCTCACCGAGGTCAGCTTGAGCGGGCGTCTGGGCTCCGGCCCGCAAGGCGTCGCCTTCAGCGGGCCGGGGCGCATCGAGGCAGCCGATCTGAAAGTGCTCATGGCGTGGCTCGGGGGCCGGCCCGAACAGGCCGCGGGTTCGACTGAAAGCATGAATGCGCGCGCGGACGTCACTTTCGCAACCGACCGATTCGTTCTCGACCGGCTGTCGGCGTCGTTCGACCAGGAAACCGTGGACGGGCGGCTCGCCTACACCTGGGCGACGCGCGAGCGTCCGGCCACGCTCGATGGCGCCTTGCGTGCCGCCAGCCTCAACGTCGACGCGCTGCTTGCCTTCGCCAGTGCGGCGACTGCCGATGGCGCGCTCGAAGTGCCGCACGAAGTCGCGCTCGTTCTCGACATCGGCAAGGCGACATTCGCCGGCGTCGACGCACGCGCGGTCAATGCGCGGCTTAAGCTCGACAGCGGCATATTGCATGTGGATCGCCTGTCGGTCGGCGACCTCGGCGGGGCCGCAGTCGACGTCAATGGCCGCATCGACGAATTGTCGTCGCGTCCGCGCGGGCAGCTGATGCTCGACATCAATGCATCGACGCTCGCCGGCTTGCTCGATATCGCCGCTCGCTATGCGCCGCGCGTTGCCAATTCGTTGCGGCCGTTTGTCGAGCGGCTCTCGCCGGCGAAAGTGCACGGCGTGGTCACGGTCGATCGCGCGGCCGGTACCGCGAGCCTCGGCAAGCTCGATCTCGGCGGCAGTGTCGGCGCGCTACGCCTTGCGCTCAAGGGCGATGCGACGGCGCAGCCCTCCCACGTTGAAGCCGCAGTGCTGCACGTCAACGGGCGCTTCGACGCCGATGACGGCGAGGCGCTGGTGCGGCTCCTCAATCTCGATCAGATCCTCGCGGTCGATCAACTGCCCGGTCAAATGACGATTTCAGTCGGCGGACCGCTCGACGGCAGCCTGCATATCAACGGCGCCGCCAGCGCCGGCGGATTTTCCACTGTCGCCGACGGGGCGCTCCGGCTCAACGAGGGAACGCCGACCGGCAGCCTGCAATTGCGCGTGACGGCGTCCGATTTACGGCCGCTTCGCCGCGCGATGACCGGACAGCCGGGAGCCGCCATTGGGATTTCCGGCAATGCCATCGTCGGCATTGCCGGGGGCGATCTTTCGGTCACTGATCTTGCGGTCACCGCCGGGAAGTCGTCGCTGCGTGGCAGGCTCGACCTTACGCTATCCAAACCGGTCGGCATCGCCGGCGAAGTCGCCGCCGACGAGGTCGATGCAGCCGCGGTCGCGGCGATGCTGCTCGGCTTGCCGAGCGTCCCTGGCAATGGCGGAAAGCTCTGGTCGGCCGCGCCGGTCGGTGGCGGTGCTTTTAGCTTCGCTAACGGCGCAGTGAATTTCAAATTCGCGCGCGCGGCCTTGACGCCAGCCTTCACCGCCCGCGACCTCACGGGCGTTGTGCAGTTCAAATCGCCCTACATCGTTCTGAGCGATCTGCAAGGCACCCTTGCCGGCGGACGTCTCGGCGGCACGCTGACATTCCGGCACGATCCGCAAGCTTTGGCGGCGCAGGGCAGCGTCGAACTCGCGTCTGCCAGCGCCGCGGCCTTCACCGCGGCCAACAGCAACGCTATCGACGGCAAGCTAACGGTGAAACTCCAGGGCGAGAGCCAAGGGCTAAGCCCGGACGGTATCGTCGGCGCCTTTCACGGCGGCGGAACGATCGCACTTACCCAAGCGCAGTTCGGCGGTATGACGCCTGCCGCGTTTGACGCGGCGATCCGCATCGCCGACCAGAGCACGACGCTCGATCCCGTGAGAATCAAGGCGGCAATCACGGCCGCCATGGATAACGGGCGATTGGCCGTGCCGAAGGGGGAGGCGGAAGTAACGATCGCAGCCGGGCAAATGCAGCTGCGCAACGCCGTACTCAAAGGGCAGAACGACGCCGCGCTGACAGTCGATGGCGTGCTCGACCTCAACAATGCGACGCTCGACACGCAGCTGGCCTTGTCGGGCCATCCCGCGGCAAGCACCTACATCCCGTCGTTGCCGGAGCTCGCCGTTAGCGTCAAAGGACCGCTGGCCGCGCCGGAAAGAAAACTCGACACCTCGACGTTTGTCAGCTGGCTGACGTTGCGCGCGACCGAACAGCAGACGAGACGCCTGGAGTCGCTGGAGGCCAACCGGCGGCAGGATGTCCTCGGCCCTGCGATGCGCCCGCTGGCACCGTCGGTGCGGATCATCCCGCAAGGCACGTCGCTCGAGATCAACAACCACGCCAATGTCACCGCCGCGCCGATGCCCGGAGCCAATGCGTTGGACCGGTTGCGGCCGGAAGTTCCCGCGGCCGCCGCCGTATTGCCCGCGGCCGCTCCGCCGGCGGCAAAACCGCCGGCGCCGCAACCGGCGGTGCACGCGCCGCTGAATTTGCTATTCCACTCGCAGAATTGACGCGGTCGGGTGTTCGGTGATGCGCGTCTCGTGTGGCGTTTTCGCCCCGCCAAAGCCCGCCGTCCTGCCGCGATAGAAATCGAGCACGTAAAGACGTATCGCCGACGACAGATTGCCATGGCGGCGATCGGAATCGATCGAGCCGACGAGTTCGGCCAAGGTCACGCCTCGGCCCGCGGCGATGTCCTTCAGTCCGCGCCAAAACGCGTCTTCAAGACTGACGCTGGTCTTGTGGCCGGCGATGACGATGGAACGTTTGACGACGGGCGATTTCATCGCTCTTCTCCTGTTTCGATCCGCTGCTGGTCGAGTTCTTTGCCGGCCTTCTCATTGCGTGATCGTTCCAGCGTTCGTTCGGATTTCGAGCGCCCATGCACGAGCCGGTTAACCGCGGCGTCGGCTTCGGCCTGCCGCCGCTTGGCGCGTTTGCGCGAGACGCGCAGGTTGGCGAGTTCACCCATGGTGGAATTCGGCGTGACTGTGTTGGTCGCAATAAGCCCCGGCACTTCAGCAGGGATTACGCCGGTACCGCGGCTTTGGATCACCGCGCGGTCGGATTCATGTGTTGGCTGAAATAGAAATTATCACGTCGGATCAATCCATTGCGCCGGTAGCGCAAAGGAATGTGATCGCGAGGTGAACGCTTTCTTATTTTTTGCGGAAGCGATCGAGGCGCACGACTTCGGCACCAGCCCCAGGCGGCGCGGATTCATCGGCGCTCGGCGATGCGGGCGCCGTCAGCGCTTCGGATTTATTGTCGTCCAATACAAGATGCCTGGCCGTCGGCGCCGGCTTTTCCGCCGGCATGCCGTCCTCGCCGCTTGCCGCGCCTTCAATGGTCTCGAATTGGAAGCCAAACTGTACCGCCGGATCGTAAAAGGCGCTCACCGCGTCAAACGGCACCGCGACCCGCTCGGCCACGCCGCCGAACGACAGACCGACCTCGAAGCCTTGTTCGGTGACGGCGAGATCCCAGAATTGGTGCTGCAGGACGATGGTCATGTCCTGTGGATAGCGCTCGCGCATGCGGTCGGAGAGCCGCACCCCGGCCGACGTCGTATTGAACGTAATCTTGAAATGGTGCTCGCCCGGCAGACCTTTTTTTGCCGCATCCTCCAGCACCGTGCGCACGACCCCGCGCAGCGCCGCTTGCGCGAGGATGTCGTAGCGAATGTGGTCAGTGGGCATCGGATGACGGACTGCTGATGACGGATGACACAAGACACTTAAGTGGAAAATTGTAGAGGTCCAGAGCGATTCTGTCCTCTGTCGTCGGTCGTCCGCCCTCTGGAAAGTGGAGGCTTCTGTTGCCAGGTGCCTCCGAACCCCGCCTGACGCTGCTAAGACGTCAGGACTTTAGATCGGTCTTTCGCACCGCTTACGCGGCGAGAGCAACCGGAGCATAGTTGTCGTTCGCAACTATGGATTTGGCCCGATAACGGCGGAACCATGCCGAGCAAAAGCACGCCCTTTACGCCCTCGTCGATCCTATTTCGACCCCATTGGTGGAGTCGCCGGGTACCGCCCCCGGGTCCGAAAGGTTTATTCCGACGGCCATTTATCGCCATAGCCGGCTTGCGCCGGCGTCTAGCAATATAAGCGCAAAAGATTGACGAAAAAAGGGGCGCTGTTCATAGGCGAATAGCTAATAGCGAGTAGCGAGAGCGAATCCTCGCCTATCCGCCGCCCGCCATTGACCGCTCGCCCCCTATTGCAGGCTCAAGGCCACGAAGCGCGTCTCGCCGTCCGGATTGGAGACGAGCAGCACGACCACCTTTTTGCCCTGCGCCTTGAGCGCATCGATGCGGCCTTGCAGATCGGCCGGATTGCCAACCGCCTGATATTGCACCTCGACGATGACATCGCCGGGCGACAGCCGCTTGTCGGGCGCCGATTGCGCCACGCTCGAATCGACGCCGGTCACCAGCACGCCTTTGACGTTGTCGCGCACCTTGAATTTTTTGCGTAGATCGTCAGACAGGCTGGAAAGTTCGAGCCCGAGCGTCTTCTGCACCGCCGATTTCGGTGGCGGCGCGCTGTCCTTGCCGGTATCCGCGGCAGCGATTTTCTCGCCGTCTTCGAGCCGGCCAATTTTCACCTTGTGGGTCTCTTCCTTGCCCTTGCGGATGACGACGACGTCGACTTCCTTGCCGACCGCCGTATCGGCGACGATGCGCGGCAGGTCGTGCATCTCCTTGACGTCGCGGCCGTCGAATTTGACGACGACGTCGCCGGGCTCGATGCCGGCGGGCTTGGCCGGGCCACGGTCGTCGACGCCCGCCACCAGCGCGCCGTGCGGCGGTTTAATGTTCAGGCTCTCGGCGATGTCGTCGGTGACCTGCTGGATGCGCACGCCGAGCCAGCCGCGCCGCGTCTCGCCGTATTGGCGAAGCTGATCGATGACGGCGACGGCGCTCTTCGCGGGCACCGCAAAACCGATGCCGATAGAGCCACCAGACGGCGAAATGATCGCCGTGTTGATGCCGATCACCTCGCCGTCGAGGTTGAACAGCGGTCCGCCGGAATTGCCGCGATTGATTGCCGCGTCGGTCTGAATGTAATTGTCGTAAGGCCCCGAATTGATGTCGCGGTTGCGCGCCGAGACGATGCCGGCGGTCACCGTGCCGCCGAGGCTGAATGGATTGCCGATGGCAACCACCCATTCGCCGAGCCGCAGCTTGTCGGAGTCGCCGAACTTCACCGATTTGAGTGGCTTGTCGGTGTGAACGCGCAACAGCGCCAGATCGCTCTTGGAGTCCTTGCCGACCAATTCGGCCGGCAGTTTGGTGCCGTCGTTGAGGATCACGTTGATTTCGTCGGCGTCGGCGATGACGTGGTTGTTGGTGACGACAAAGCCGGACGGGTCGATGATGAAGCCGGAGCCGAGCGAATTGATGCGGTGCGGCGTATGATCCTGATCGCCGGGCGCGCCTTGGCCGCCTTGACCGCGCCGGTTCTTGAAGAATTCCTCAAAGAACTCTTCCATCGGCGAACCTGGCGGCAAATCCGGCATGTTGCCCATGCGCGCCTCGACTTTTTGCGACGTCGAAATGTTGACCACGGCGTCGATGACCTGCTCGGCCACGTCAGCGATGTTCTCCGGTCCTCGCGCCGCGGCGTTGACGGCCGGCAGAACGACGATCGCGGCCGCCAGCGCGGCAACGAGCGAACGGCGCCGCACGAATCGCGAAAGATGGCGGGTCTTGGACATGGACGTCTGCACTCCTGGGGATCGATCGGAGAAAGGTTGCCCCCGTCCGGTGGCGGAGGCAAGGCTATAACGCGGCGCGCGCGCACCTATGAACTCGATTGGGGCGGAAAAGCGGCCCCTGCGCCGGCTCGTTTGCGCCGGCTCTTTGCGCCCGGACAGTGGCCTTACACGTGCAGCAACCGGCGCCTCAACGGCGTATCAGGTAGACGATGACCACGCCCACCACTGCCGACACCAGCCCAACGATCCGCAGCTGGCCTTCCGGCATGTCGAGAGCGGCCAGCATGGCGCGCTTCGTCGCCGATGGAAACGCGGCAAACAGAATTCCCTCGATGACGAATAACAAGCCGATCGCGCCGAGAAAGTCAGACATTGGCGCCGCTAAACCGACGGCCGCGAATTACTTCGCGCCCGACGGCTTCGGCGCCGCCTGAGCATCCGGCGGCAGCTGGCCCGAGGGATTGGAGAAATACCGGAAGAAATCCGTATCGGGTTTAAGAACAAGCCGCGTATCGCCGCGCTGCATGCTCTTGTCGTAGGCTTGCATCGAACGGTAGAAGGCGAAGAAATCCGGATCGCGGCCGTAAGCGTCGGCGAAGATGTGGTTACGCTCGCTGTCGCCCTGGCCGCGAATTTGCTCGGAGTGGGAATTGGCCTCCGCCAATAATACGGTCACGTCGCGATCGGCCTTGGCGCGAATCTCCTGCGCCTTCTGGCTGCCCTGCGCGCGGAACTCGGCAGCCTCGCGCTGCCGCTCGGTTTGCATGCGCTGATAGACCGCCTGGCTGTTTTGTTCCGGCAGGTCGGCGCGGCGGATGCGCACGTCGACCACCGAAATGCCGTACGGCTTGGCGTCGCTGTCGATCTGATCGCGCATCTTCGCCATCAGCTCCTCGCGTTTGTCGCGCACGACGTCGGTGAGCGTAGCGGAGCCAAGCACGCGCCGCAGCGCCGAGTTGAGCAGGATCGACAGCTGCGCGTCGGCGCCGGCCGGACCGACGGTCTGGTAATATCTCAACGGATCCGTGATGAGATAGCGCGCAAACGCATCGACCACGAGCCGTTCGCCGGCTTGATCGGCGCCCGCCGCGGTCTTGTCCTGACTCGACGCGATCACCTCCTGCGCCGGCGACTCGATGTTGAGCAGGCGCTTGTCGATATAAATGACGCTGTCGACAAACGGCACTTTCACATTCAGCCCCGGCTCGGTGATGACGCGCACCGGTTTACCGAGCCGGACCACCAGCGCCTGTTGCGTCTGATTGACCGTGAACAACGTGCTGTAGCCGACGATGACGGCGATCAGAAGGAGGACGGCGACTACGCCGCCGGCAAGGCCGAGCTTCATTGGCTGCCTCCCGACGAGGTACCGGTGGGGCGCGACTGCGGCTGTGGCTGCGCGGGTTGCCGCGCCGCCGAAGGGAGCTCGGTCAGGGGCAGATACGGCACCACTCCCGGTGCGCCCTGCCCGGTATCGATGATGGTCTTGTTGTTCTCGCCGAGAATGCGTTCCATGGTTTCAAGATACATGCGCTCGCGCGTGACGTCGGGCGCCTTCTTGTACTGCTCGTAGATCTGCAGGAAACGCGAGGTCTCGCCGGTGGCTTCGGCGACCGTCTGCTGACGATAGCCCTCGGCGTCCTGGATGACCTTGGCGGCGCGGCCACGCGCCTCCGGCACCACGCGGTTGGCATAAGTCTGCGCCTCGTTCTGGGCGCGCTCGAGATCGGAACGTGCCGCTTGCACGTCGCGGAACGCGTCGACGACCTGGACCGGATAGTCGGCCTTCTGCAACTGCACCTTCTGCACCAATATGCCGGCCCGATAGGTATCCAAGGTTTTCTGCATCAATTCCTGCACCGCGGCTTCAATGGTCAGCCGCGCTCCGGTGATGACCGGCTGAATATTCTGCTGGCCGATAACGGCGCGCATCGAGCTTTCGGCCACGGCCTTCACCGTTGCTTCGGGGTTTTGAACGTTGAACAGATAATCCCCGACGCTATTCGGTTTCACTTTCCAGAACACCGCGAAGTCGACGTCGACGATGTTTTCGTCGCCGGTGAGCATCAGGCTCTCCTCCGGCAACTCGCGCACCGAGGCGCCGCGGCGCACGTCATCGACCGGCCGGGTGCCGATATCGGTCTTGTTGACGCGCAACGCGGGCGGCGTCAGCACGGTCTCGATCGGATAGGGCAGGTGGTAATTCAGACCCGGCTGGACTTCGCGCACGAATTTGCCGAAGCGCAGCACGACGCCGAGTTCGTCGGGCTCGACGCGGAAGAATCCGGAAAAGCCCCACAGTACGATGGCCGCGAGCACGATCAGCGCGATGCCGCGGCCGCCGAGATTGCCCGGTAGGATCGAGCGCAGCCGGTCCTGGCTTTTGCGCAGGAATTCCTCGAGGTCCGGCGGGCGATTGCCGCCCGAAGGCTGCGGTCCCGAACCCCAGGGGCCGCGCGATCCTGAGCCCCAGGGGCCACCGCCGCCGCCGGACTGGTTACTCCACGGCATCCGTTTCTCCTCAAAACCGGCGTCGCCGGCGCAATGTCGGGGGTTATAGGGGAGCGCTCCGCCCCTTACAACGCGCAGTTACGCCGCGCGCTCGTAGGTCACGAAGGCAAACGCGGCATCGTCTCCCGCTGCCGCTTGATGTTCTTCGCGGGCGATCTCGCGCCAAATCCTCCGATCGATCGGCGGGAAGTAAGCGTCCCCATCGACCGCGCAGTGGATATAGGTGATGGAAAGACGGGCGGCCAGAGGTATGGCCTGCGCGTAAATATCGCCGCCGCCGGCGACAATGATCTCGTCCGTTCCCCGCCGCAGTGCATCGCCGCGTGCGGCCGCGAGCGCGGCATCGAGACTGGGCGCGACGAGCACGCCGGGCGCGGCAAACGCCGCGTCGCGGCTCACCACGATGTTAGTGCGGCCGGGAAGCGGTTTGCCGATCGCGAAGAAGGTCTTGCGCCCGACGATCATGGGCTTGCCCATCGTCAGCGCGCGGAAGTGCCGCAGGTCCGATTTTACCCGCCAGGGCAGGCCGTTGCCGCGGCCGATGACGCCGTTCTGCGCCACGGCGGCGACAAGGACGATGTCCATCCTACACCGCTACGGCGGCTTTGATGTGCGGATGCGGCTCGTAGCCTTCAAGCGAGAAGTCCTCGTACCGGAACGCGAACAAGTCCTTGACCGCCGGATTGAGCCGCAGCGTCGGCAGCGGCCGCGGCTGGCGCCCAAGCTGCAGCTGCGCCTGCTCGAGGTGGTTGAGATAAAGATGCGCGTCGCCAAACGAATGGATGAAGGCGGCCGGGCGCAAGCCGGTGACCTGCGCCACCATCAGCGTGAGCAACGCGTAGGAGGCGATGTTGAACGGCACGCCGAGGAAGACGTCAGCCGAGCGCTGATAGAGCTGGCACGAGAGCGCACCGTCGGCGACGTTGAACTGAAACAGACAATGGCACGGCGACAGAGCCATCTTGTCGTTCTCGGCCGGATTCCATGCAGTGACGATCAGCCGGCGGGAGGCAGGGTTGCGGCGGATTTCCGCGACCACGTCGGCCATCTGGTCGATCGAGCCGCCGTCGGGGGTCGGCCACGAACGCCATTGTCGCCCGTAGACCGGGCCGAGATCGCCGTTCTCGTCGGCCCAGTCGTCCCAAATGGTGACGCCGTGGTCGTCGAGATATTTGACGTTGGTGTCGCCGCGCAAAAACCACAGCAGTTCGTAGATGATGGATTTAACGTGCAACTTCTTGGTGGTGACGAGCGGGAAACCGCGCGTCAGATCGAAGCGCATCTGATGCCCAAAGATTGAGCGGGTGCCGACGCCGGTGCGGTCGCTTTTCTCGACGCCTTCGGCGAGCACGCGCTCCATCAAATCGAGGTACTGGCGCATCGGTCTTTATATAATCTCTATATATCTTGAGCCGACTCAGATTCAATTATGACCGGCAGCTTACAGCAGGGTAACCAGCGCGTTAAGCGGATGGGAACAATTGTTACGCTAGTAAAAGCGCGGTCTAGCCTTTCCACGCCGTATTTGAAATTTCTCCATGCCCAAAGTGAGGTTGCCCGATCTCCCCATCGCGATGAAGGCCGTTCTCTTGATTGCGGCGCTGGGGTTTTTGTCGATGGCCGCCAATTAGTTCTGCCTGGAACGGCTTGATGCGCTTGACCGGCTCAACGCGACGGTGACGCGCCATTTGTCGCCGGCGCGGCTGGCCGTGGCCGAAGCCAAGGCGGCCATCGAATCGTTCGGCGTTGCCACCTACAAGGCGTATTCCGCTTCCGACCCCGAACAGTCGCACGAATCGGCGGAGGAAATCGAGGGCCATTACAACGCCGCCAAACGGGCCCTGAACAATGTGCTCGCCGATTATCCGGCCGGCGCAGACGATGTCGGGCGCATTTTTGAGAAGCTCGAAATCACTCACAATATCGCCGTCGATCTGAAGAAGGCGCTCAAGGCCGACAACTACGCCGAAGCCAAGCGCCTCGTCGATTTCAAATTCGATCCGGCGCGCGACGACGTGACGTTTCACATGGACCGGCTGATCAATATTCTTGGCGCCCACACCCGCAGTGCCGAAGCGGAAGTGGCGGCGCGCAGCGCCTTTATGGTTCGCACCACAATCGGCGTCCTCGTCGGCGGCACTGCCGCGGCGCTGATCGGCGCATTTTTGCTGACGCAATTTTTTTGTCACCCGGCCGTTGCGCCGCATGGCGCAGGCGATGACGCAGATGGCCGGCGGCCATCTCGCCGTTGCGGTCGAGGGTGACGGGCGGGCCGACGAGATCGGCGCCATGGCGCGCGCGGTCGCGGTGTTCCGCAACAATGCTCTGGGGCTGCGCGACGCCGAGCAGGCGCGCGCCGCCGAGCGCAAGCGCGCCGAGGCCGAGAAAGCCGCGGCGCTCGAAGCGGTGGCGGTGGCGTTCGAACGCGATATCCTCGCCATCGCCTCGTCGATCGCGCATGCGGCCACTGAACTCGAGGCGTTCGCGCGCAGCATGTCGGCGGTGCTCGATGAGTCGCATCGCCATGCCTGTAAAGCCGCCGCGGCGGCGGAAGACACCACGTCACGGCGCGTCCAGCGTCGCTGCCGCGATCGAAGAATTGTCGGCGTCGATCGCCGACATCGGCGTGCAGGTCGGCAAAGCGTCCGATATCGTCGAAGAAGCGAACCGCAGCACCGACAGTGCGGTCGCCAATACCGAAGCGCTGGTTACGACGGTCGAGGACATCGATCAGGTCGCCGCGCTGATCACGGCAATCGCAAACCAGACAAATCTGCTCGCACTCAACGCCGCGATCGAAGCGGCGCGCGCCGGCGAAGCCGGGCGCGGCTTTGCCGTGGTGGCTTCGGAGGTCAAGGCGCTGGCGGCGCAGACCACCAACGCGCTGGCGGAAATCAGGGACAAAACCGTATCGGTCGGGCAGGACATCGAGGCGGTGCAAAGCGCCAACGAGGCGATGGCGGAGTCGATGACGCAGGTCAGCTTGATTTCGGGCGCGATCTCCGACGCCGTCCACCAGCAGAATTTTGTGGCGCGCAAGATCGCCGAAACCGTCGATGGCGTGGCGACGCGCACCGGTCTGGTCGCCGACACTATTACCGGGGTGAGCGAACTGGTGCACCGCTCGGGTCAAGGCGCCGACCAGCTCTTGACCTCGGCCGCCGATCTGAGCCGCCAGGCCGCCGCGTTAACGCGCGACGCCAGCATCTTCATCGGCCGCGTGCGCGTGGGCTAGATTCTTCGCTGGCGCTCGCTTACGCGGCGGCGTCGAGCAACGCTTCGATAAATTCGGTTGCGGTTTGATAAATCCCCGGCGCTTCGCTTTCACGCGGCCCGCCAATCGCAAGCTTTAAGCCTGTGCCATGCCGCTGTTTTTGCACCCGCAGCCACAACGCAGCGTGTCGGACGATGTCCGGATTGGACAGATCGGCTGCAAACAGCGGCTTGCGGTAGCGATGGGCAAGGTCCTGCGCGAGCGCCGTCCCGTGCGAAAAGTTTAGCCCGCCGGCGTCAATCACGACCAGACACGCGTCGGCGTCGCGCACATTCCATTCGGTGCGCTGCGCCGGATCGGAAAGCGGCGTCGCTTTCAGCTTGGGATATTTAGCCAACACGCCGGGCGGCTGTGGAAAATCTTCAGCCCAGCCGCCGTGCGGGCACCAGCCGCCGTAATCGATGCCCCGCACAACCGCCACATCGAGGGCCGCGCGGTCGACGCCCGATTGTCCGCCGGACAGGAGCTTCACGGCTGCGCAAACTCTTCACGGCGGTAACCTTGGGCGTAAAGCAACGCCGTGAGGTCGCCGTGATCAATGCAAGCCGCCGCTGCCGCCTCTCTGATCGCCGGTTTGCCGTGGAAGGCCACGCCAAGTCCGGCCGCCTCGATCATCGGAATGTCATTGGCGCCGTCGCCGACAGCCAACGTGGCTTTGTGGTTGAGCCGCAAGCGCTCGCGCAGCGCGACGAGCGTCTGGAGTTTGGCATCGCGACCGACAATCGGTTCGGCCACAAGGCCTGTGAGTGCGCCGTCGGCGTCGGTCAAGAGCGTGTTGGCCCGTTGTTCGTCGAATCCGATCATTGCGGCGAGCTTCGCGTTGAAGGCCGTGAAGCCGCCGGAGACCACGCAAGTGTAAGCGCCATGCGCGCGCATGGTTGCGACCAGCGTCGGGCCGCCCGGCGTCAAGCGAATCCGCTCGGCGATCACCTCGTCGATCACCGCTGCCGGAAGTCCTTTGAGCAGCGCGACGCGCTCGCGCAGTGCCGGCTCGAAAGCGACTTCGCCGCGCATGGCCCGTTCCGTGATCGCCGCCACGCGGGCTTTGAATCCGGCGTAATCGGCAAGTTCGTCGATGCATTCCTGGCCGATCATGGTGGAGTCCATGTCCGCCACCAGGAGTTTCTTTTGCCGGCCCTCGTGCGGCTGGATGACGACGTCGACCGGCTCGCCGCCAATGATCTCGCGGATGTCGCTGGCAAGCTCGCCTAAAACATCGGCAGTGGCGCGCTCGCTGTCGGCATCCGCGTCGTCGAGCAGAAACGCGATGTCCATGGCGGTTTCCGGGGCCAGCCAGTCGACCGGCCGGCCGTGCGGCAGATAGCGCGCGACTTTTTGGCCCAGCGCGTCGTTAACCGCCGGCCGCTGCGGATGTGAAATCAGTGTTGCCACATAAAACATGCCGTGCGATCCGGACGCTGGATTAGACCAATGACAGCCGTGAACGAAACCATCCTCATCGCAGGCCCGACGGCGAGCGGCAAGTCGGCGTTGGCGCTCAAGCTCGCCGAAAAACTCGGCGGCATCGTCATTAATGCGGATTCCATGCAGGTTTACCGCGACCTGCGCATCATCACCGCGCGCCCGACGGCCGAGGAGGAAGCGCGCGCGCCGCATCGGCTTTACGGCCACGTCGATGCCGGCGAAAACTACTCCGTCGGCGCCTGGTGCGCGGCCGCGACTGCGGCGCTCGAGACGGCGCGCAACGAAGGCCGCGCCGCCATCGTGGTCGGCGGCACCGGCCTTTATTTCAGTGCGCTCGTCGGCGGGCTTGCCGCGGTGCCGAAGATTCCCGCCGAGATCCGCGACGCGGTGCGGTCGCGGCTGACGAGCGAGGGCGTCGGTGCGCTGCATGCCGAACTCAAAGTCCACGATCCAATCATGGCGGCGCGGTTGATGCCCGGCGATCGCGCGCGCATCGCGCGCGCGCTGGAGGTGGTTCTGGCCACCGGGCGTTCGCTGGCGCAATGGCATGAGCAGGGCAACAAACCGGCGAGCCTCGACGCTGCGCATGCGGCCAAGGTTTTTCTTGATCCGAGCCGCGAGGTGCTGGCGCGCCAGATCGACGCGCGTTTCGACGCGATGGTGACGGCCGGAGCGATCGAGGAAGTCCGTACGCTCGCCGCCCGCAATCTCGCTCCGGAACTGCCGGCGATGAAGGCGCATGGCGTGCCGTGGCTCGTGCGGCATCTGCGCGGCGAAATCGGTTTGGGCGATGCGGTCGAAGGCGCCAAGCGCGATACGCGCCAATACACCAAGCGGCAGGCGACATGGTTCCGCAACCAACTGCCGGATTTCATGTGGGTCGAGCCCGGCAAGGCGCTTGCGGCCGTCGAGCTGCAGCTGTTGGAGCTCGGCGTGCCGTTGAGCACCACTTAAGCGCGCTGCTTCGTTGGCGCATGATCTGTTCGGAAAACCGGCTTCCACTTTTCCGGATCATGCGCTGATCTACTCGCCGGTCCAGTGCGGGGTGCGCTTGTTGAGAAAAGCGTCGAGCCCCTCGCGAAAGTCACGGCTCATATAGCACCTCAGAATCAAGTCATCGTCGTTATGCTCCGACAACGGCCGCTGCAGACGCCGCAGGCCCTCTTTGGTGACGGCGAGCGTCAGTGGCGCATGGCCGGCGATGAGTGTCGCCAGCTCTTGCGCGCGCCGTTGGAGCGAGGCGCTATCCTCGACGACTTCGTTCAATAGCCCGACGCGGAAAGCCTCGTCGGCGGCGATGAGCCGCGCTGTAAAGATAATGTCTTTGACGCGCGCCGGTCCGATCAAGGCGGCGAACCGGTTGAGGTTCGCCAACGACAGGCAATTGCCGAGCGTGCGCGCGATCGGAAAGCCGATTTGCGCGGTTTTGGTCCCGATGCGCAGGTCGCAGCAGGCGGCGATGCCGGCGCCGCCGCCGGTACAGGCGCCGTTGATCGCGGCAATCGTCGGTACGCGGCAGCGTTCGACCTCCGAAAGTACGCGGTCGAGGCGGGCCTCGTAGTCGATGGCCTGCTGTGGCGTCGTGAAGGCCCGGAACTGATTGATGTCGGTGCCGGCGGCAAAGGCCTTGTCGCCGGCGCCTCGCAGAATAAGCACCCTCACAGAGCTGTCGCGGTCGACCTCGCCGCAGATTTGCGCCAGCCGCTCGTACATGGCGAAGGTCAGTGCGTTGCGCGCCTGCGGGCGGTTGAAAGTCACCGTCCCGATGCCGTCCTTCAGTTCAAAAAGGAGGTCGTCAGGCGAAGCCGATTGTTGATCCATACCGATCGATCCCGTTCACAAGGCTTAAGCGATTTGTGAACGCTGCGCCGACGACTGGCAAGCCGCCAGCGTCCGCCGCGCCGGTCGTACCTCATTCCGCGCGATGCCAGCGCGGCGCAATTGACCGCGGAAAAATTGACAACCCACACGTCCTCGCGGACATTCTCCTCGCACCTCTGCCAATTCAACCTGCCGGGAGACAGGAGCTAGTCATGGAAAGAGGACTGTGGCGTCACCTAGGAGCATCGCGGGCGTTCCTCATTGGCGCCGCGATTGTATTCGGCGGAACGGCCCCCGCATTAGCGACCGATCCGATCTAGGTCGGACTGGTTGCTGCGCTGTCGGGTGCTTCCGCTCAATCCGGCGAAGCGATCACGCGCGGTCTCTCGCTTGCGATTGACGAGATCAATGCCAAGGGTGGTCTTCTCGGCGGACGCATGCTGGAGCTGGTGCAGCGCGACGACGAGTCGGCGCCGCCGAAGGGCCTGATCGCGGCGCGCGAACTCATGTCGCAAAATGTCGTCGCGATCTTCGGCGGTATCGATACGCCGGTATCGCTGGCGATGGTGCCGGTGCTCAATAAGGAAAAGTGCGTTCATATGGGGGTATGGGCGGCGGGAACCGGAATCACGCGCAACGGCGCCAATCCGAATTATGCCTTCCGCGTGTCCGCTGTCGACGCATTGGTCGACGTCAAGCTGCTTAAATTCGCCCATCAGAAATTCGGCGCCAAGAAAGCAGGCCTGATGCTGATCAACAATCCATGGGGCCAAGGCAATGAAAAGAGACTCGTGGCCGCGAGCCAGGCCGATTCGGCGATTGCAATCGCCGGCGTTGAAAAATTCGAGGCCGGCGACGTCGACATGGCGCCGCAACTGGCGCGGCTGAAGGAAGGTGGCGCCGACTCCATCATTCTCGTCGGCAACGCGGCGCCGGGCGCGCAAGTCATGAAGTCGCGCGAGCGGCTGGACTGGATGGTTCCGGTGGTTTCGCACTGGGGCATTTCCGGCGGCCGTTTCCCCGAGCTTGCCGGACCGACTGCGGGCCAGGTTGACTTCGTCCAGACCTACAGTTTCTTTGGCAAGCAGGGTCCGGTCGGCCAGCGCGTGCTGGCGGCGCTTGAGAAGAAATATCCGTCGATCAAGGGGCCGCAGGACGTGTTCTCGCCGGTCGGAACGGCGGACGCTTACGACGCGATGAATATTCTCGCGCTCGCCATCGCGCAGGCCGGATCGACGGATCCGGACGCGGTCCGCGCGGCGCTCGAGGATCTAAAGGCGTCTTATGAAGGGCTGATCAAGACCTACACACGCCCCTTCACGGCGGAAAACCATGACGCGCTCGGACCCGACGACTATGTCATGGTGCACTACGAGGGCGACAACATCGTGCCCGTGAACTGAAGGAAAAGGGGCGCCGGCAACGCGCCCCTGTTCCAACATGTTGATTGCTACCGCGATCATCTCCGGGCTCGGGCTCGGCAGCATGTACGGGCTGCTGGCGCTCGGCTTCCACGTCACGCACGCCGTTTCTCGCACGGTAAATTTCGCGCAAGGCGCGACCATGATGCTCGGCGCCGTGGTGTGCTTTACGTTTTGGGTGACGTTGAAGTGGCCGCTCCTGATCGCAGTCGTCCTGGCGCTGGCGGTTTGCGCGGTGTGGGGCCTGGTTGTGGAGCGCGTCGCGGTGCGGCCGTTTGTGGCGCGCGGCTCGAATTCCTGGCTGATCGCGACGGTTTCGCTGGGCATCGTCCTGGAAAATGTCGTTCTGTTCACGTTCGGCAAGGATCCGCGCGGCATGCCGCCGGGACTGCTGACGAGCAGCGCCGTTACGATCGCGGGCTTGCGCGTTCAATATCTGCAAATCCTGATTCCCGTGATCGGGCTAATGCTGGCGGCCGGCTTGCAGGCTTTCTTCGCGACCTCGCGCCACGGCAAGGCCTTGCTTGCGGTCGTACAGAACAAAGACGCCGCGCGCCTGATGGGGATTCGGGTCGAACGGGTGATTGAAGCGGCCTTCGCCCTCTCCGGCTTGCTGGCCGGCGTTGCCGGGATTTTGGTCGCCCCGTTGTTCACGATCTCCTCGACCATGGGGACATTGTTCGGGATCAAGGCTTTCGCCGTGGCGATTCTCGGCGGGATCGAAAGCGCCTGGTGCGTGGTGCTCGCCGGACTGATCTACGGCGTCGCCGAGGGAATGATTACCGCGTTGCTCGGCTCGACTTACACCCAGATCGTCACCTTCGGGCCTGTCTCGCGCTCGCTCTGCGCCCGAATGGATTGTTCGGCCGGGTGCAGTTGAGGAAAGTATGAACTGGCGCACGGCCGGCGTGGCCGCAGTCGTCATCGCGGCGGTTTGCTTCCTCATCGCCCGCGGCAACAGCTAACAGACCTTCATTATCGTCACCGTCGGGCTGACGGCCATTGTCGGCATCGGCCTCAATGTTCTGCTCGGCATGAACGGGCAGATTTCGCTTGGGCATGTGGCCTTCTATGCGATCGGCGCTTATGCCGTCGGCATTCTCATCACGACATATGAGTGGCCATTTTGGCCGGCGCTGGTGGCCGGCGGGCTGGCCGCGGGAGTTGCCGGCGTGCTGTTGGCGATCCCGGCGCTGCGCGTGCGCGGTCCTTATCTCGCTATGGTGACGATCGCGTTCGGCTTCGTCATCGAGCGAGGCGCGGCCGAATGGCAAAATGTCACCGGCGGCTGGAACGGTATCTCCGGCATCCCCGGCCCAAGCGTATTCAGACACGACATCGGCGAGAAGGGCATCGCTTATCTCACCGTCGCGCTCACGGCGCTGGCGTTGCTGGCGTTTGCGCGGCTGAGCAATAGTACTTGGGGCAACGCCATGCGGGCGGTGCGCGATTCGGAATCCGCGAGCGTGTCGATCGGACTTGACCCCACGCTCATTCGGACGACCGCCTTTGCCATTTCCGCCGTCATCGCCGGAATTGCCGGCGGCGTTTATGCCTCGATCAGCAATTTTATCAGCCCGGAGTCGTTTCCGTTCTTTCAATCGATCTTGTTTTTGCTGGTGGTGATGCTCGGCGGCGTCGATCGGTTGCTCGGTCCGTTGATCGGCGCGCTGGTCGTGGTGTTGCCCCGGAATTGCTGGCGACGCTCGGGCAATATCGTCTGCTGTTCGTTGGCGCGCTGATGCTCTTGGTGCTGCGGCTGGCACTGTCGGGAATTGTTGGCGTCGCTGCGCGGCTGTTCCCTACGAAAGCCGAGAAGGTTATGCCGCGGCAGCGCGCCGACGTCGCGCGCTTCCTCGCTGAAGGCGCGACCGGTGGCGCGGTTTTGGTGCGCAATGTAGCGGTGAGCTTCGGCGGAGTTCATGCCGTGCGCGATTTGAGCTTCGATGCGCGGCCCGGCGAGATCACCAGCATCATTGGCCCGAATGGTGCCAGAAAAACCACGGTGCTCAACGTCATCTGCGGCTTTTATCGCCCCGATGAAGGAACCGTTCAGCTCGGCGAGCAAATCGTCTCGGATTTGCGCGCTTATGAGATTCCGCGCGCCGGCATTGCGCGCACCTACCAGACCAGTCAGCTGTTCGACGCGCTGTCCGTGATCGACAACATACTGATCGCGCTGCGGCGCGGTCGCCTTGGCGGCACCGCCATGATTGCGACGAGCCGGGACGAAGAAAGCGTGGCGATAGCCGAAAGCCTGCTGGCCTTTGTCGGTTTTGCGGGCGCAACTGATCAGCCGGCCGCAACTCTGCCGCACGTCGACAAGCGGCTGGTCGAGATTGCGCGCGCACTTGCCACGCGCCCGGCGGTGCTGGTGCTTGATGAACCCGTCGCCGGTCTCGACGCCAAGGATACCGCCGCGATCGACGAACTGTTGCGCAAGCTCGCCGGATTCGGCGTTGCCGTCATTCTGGTCGAGCACGACATGCAGTTGGTGATGGGTGTTTCGAGCCACGTCATTGTGCTCGATGCCGGCGTGAAAATCGCCGAAGGAACGCCGGTCGCGGTCGCCGCCGAACCGAAGGTGCGCGCCGCTTATCTCGGCGCGGGTGAACAGAAAGAGCGGGCGCGCATGCGCGTGCTCCGCGCCGAGGCTGATCCGTTGCTCGCCGCCCAGTCGCTCTGTGCCGGATATGGGCCGGTCGCGGTTTTGCGTGACACGTCGCTCACTATTGCGGCCGGTGAACTGGTCGCAGTGCTTGGCGCAAACGGTGCGGGAAAGACAACGCTGATGCGGGCGTTGAGCGGATTGATCCGGCCGGTGCAGGGTGAAATTCGCTTCCTGTCCCAAAGGATCGAGCAGGCTTCGGCCGCAAACATCGCCGGCCAGGGCCTGATCCTGGTGCCGGAAGGTCGGCAGGTCTTCCCCGAGCTCAGCGTCGTCGACAATTTGCGGCTTGGCGCCTATGTGCGCAGATCCGCCGATGAAAGCGCCATGATCGAGGTATTGCTTGACCGCTTTGCCGCGCTGAAGGCGCGCCGCCACCAGCGCGCCGGTCTTCTCTCCGGCGGCGAGCAGCAAATGCTGGCAATCGCACGCGGTCTGATGGCGCGGCCGAAAGTCCTCATGCTGGACGAGCCTTCGCTCGGGCTTGCGCCCAGGCTTATGGATGTTCTCTACGATCTTCTCGCCGCGTTGCGCGAAGAGGGCACGACCATCCTCCTGGTCGATCAGGTCGCCGCCCTCGCGCTATCGGTTGCCGATCGCGCTTATGTGCTTCAGTCGGGCATGATCCGGCACTCCGGCACGGCCGCAGATGTCGCCCGCGATCCGGCGCTCGTTCGCGCCTATCTCGGCGAGACTGGCTCCGTGCCATAATCGGATTGGTGAGCGAGAAAGCACTCATGGACCTCATTCTCCGCAACGCACGACCCGTCGGCGCCGAACAGGCGGTGATCGACATCGGCATTGCACAAGGCAAGATTGCCGCGATCGAGCCCAACCTTGCGGCCGAAGGCGAGACCATCGATCTACGCGGCCGCCTGGTTTCGCCGGGCTTTGTCGAGACGCATATCCATCTCGACAAATCCTGCATCCTTGACCGCGTCAAATCGGAGAAGGGCGATCTTGAAGAGGCGATCGTGGAAGCGGCTAAGGCGAAGCGAACCTTCACGCCCGAGGACGTTCATGCGCGGGCGGTCCGGACGCTGGAAAAGGCGATCCTGCAGGGCACCACCCACATGCGAACGCATCTCGAAGTGGACCCGGGCGTCGGCTTGCGCAGCCTCGAAGGCGTGTTGCCGCTGATCAAGCAATATGACTGGGCAATCGATCTGCAGATTTGCGTGTTTCCGCAGGAAGGTCTGCTCAACAATCCGGGTACCGATGAGCTCCTTGTCGAAAGCCTCGATCGCGGCTGCCGCGCGATCGGCGGCGCGCCTTATGTCGACAGCGACCCTATCGGACAGATCGATCGTATTTTCGAGCTTGCCCGCAAATACGACGTCGACATCGACTTTCATCTCGATTTCGGGCCGACTGCCGAAGGCATGACTTACGAGCATGTTTGCCGGCGCACCGACGAATATAAATATGGCGGCCGCGTTGCCGTCGGCCACGTCACCAAGGCGACCAGTCTGTCGCCGGAGGCGTGCGACGCGATGGCGAAGCGGATGGCGGCGGCGGGCGTTGCGATGACCGTGCTGCCGTCCACCGATCTTTATCTCATGGGTCGGCAGCACACGGCCGATTATAACGTCACGCGCGGCGTTGTCCCGGCGCACAGGCTCTTGCACCACGGCGTCAATTGCTCGTTGTCGAGCAACAACATCCTCAATCCGTTCACGCCGTTTGGCGATTGCTCGCAGCTGCGCATGGCGAACCTTTACGCGAATGTCTGCCAGGTCGGAAAAAAGGCGGACATGCGGGAATGCTTCACCATGGTCACGCAACGGCCGGCGCAGATGATGCGGCTGAAGGATTACGGGCTCGCCGTCGGCAAGTCGGCCGATCTGGTGGTGCTCGATGCCGGCGAGCCGGAAATGGCGGTCGCCGAATTGACGCCCGTGCTCTACGCCTTCAAGCGCGGACGCAAGACGGTCTCGCGGCAGCCGGCTACGCTGCATCGGCCATAATGATTCCGAACGATCCGCTCGACGCGTTTTGCCGGCACAACCACGTCGTGCTTTCAGGTGCGGCGTCCGGTCCGCTGCATGGCTTGAGCTTCGCCGCCAAGGACGTGTTCGACATTGCCGGCGAGCGAACCGGCAACGGCAATCCAGTGTGGCTTGAAACGCATCCTTCGGCCGCCAAAACCTCTTCGGCGATCGAGCGATTGCTTGCCGCCGGTGCGAACATGGTCGGGAAAACCCATACCGACGAGCTGACCTACAGCCTCAATGGCGAAAACGTCCATTACGGCACGCCCGTCAATCCGAATGCAACGGGACGCATTCCGGGCGGTTCGTCGAGCGGTTCGGCGGCGGCGGTCGCCGGCAGTCTTGTCGATTTCGCGCTCGGCACGGATTGCGGCGGGTCGGTGCGTTTGCCGGCGAGCTATTGCGGAATTCTCGGCCTGCGCACGACTCACGGCCTGGTTCCGGCCGACGGCGTCGTAGAGCTTGCTCCAAGCTTTGATACGGTCGGCTGGTTTGCGCGCACCGCCGACATCATGCGCCGGGTCGGCGAAATCCTCATACCAGCCGCGACCAGCTTCGTGCCGAAGCGGTTGCTGATTGCGCAAGACGCTTTTGCCTTCGTCGGCCGGGACGTCGCCGATGCTCTTGCCCCAGCGGTGACGATGGTCGCGACCGCGTTCGCCGATCAGCGTTCGGTAAAAGTTTACATCGACGATCCGGCGGCGTGGGCGCAGACGTTTCGCATTCTGCAAGGCGACGAGATTAGACGGCGGCACAGCGGCTGGATCGACGCTTACAATCCCACCTTCGGTCCGGGCATTGCCGAGCGCTTCCGCTGGACGCGCACCATCGATCCAGACGAGGTCGAGCGCATGTGGCCGCGACGCGAAGCCGTCACCCGGCATGTGCAGGAGCTGTTGGGCGACGATGCGATTTTATGCCTGCCGACCGCACCTGGCATTGCGCCACGCCTCGCCACCCCGGCTTCGGAACTTGAGGTATTTCGCGGGCGTGCATTCGCACTTTTGTGCATCGCCGGGCTGTCGCGTCTGCCGCAGATTTCTCTGCCGCTAGCGACGCTCGAAGGCTGCCCCGTTGGGTTATCTTTGATCGGGCCGCGCGGCAGCGATCGCGGTCTGCTCGACTGGGTTGCCGCTCATTTCGCCTGAACATTTTGCGCAGGCGCCTGGCGCGGTCGACGCCGCAAGACCGTCTTACGAGGCCGTCTTATCCCGCATCCGCGGCTCACTGGCGCGATCTGAGTTTGTTTCTTCCTCATCATCGAGCTCTTGCAACAGAATTTGCATTTAACTCGGCGTTTGTTCCGGAAACCGATAGTGTGTTCGGAGACCCGCCCCGATGATTTGGCAAATCGCATGATAGGGCGACGCTTCCGCCGAAAGGACGCCCGATGAAACACGGCGTATAGGGCGACGAACTGCCATAGCTCACAATAGCCTCCATGCCGAGCGCGTTTGCCGTCGCGACGCGATTCAAACCGGGCGATGCATCCTGCCGATAAGCCAGCCAAGCGCCAATGCAACAAAGACAGCGGTGTATGGCTGGTTTTCTATCGTATTGCGCAACGCCACCTCGAACGAGCCGGTGGTCTTGCCGGCAGCCTTTGTGGTCGCGTCGGCGACGCGCGAGGCGCTGTCAACCGCCTGGGAATAGAGGTCTTGAGCGGCATCCGACACCTCGTCGGCAACGTTGCCGGCTTGCTTCTTGGCATCGTTTAACGCGCGTTTAAGGTCGGCATTGGAATTGGACATACGCGTTTCCGACATTGTGTATCTCACGCTAAAAACGCTCACTGTCGCCTAGGTAACGCCCCAAATGGATCAGAGTTCATCGCAAGTCGGGGTGTATTGCACCGAGGCTAGTCCCCGCGGCTCGACCGGGTCGTGGTTAATCGGCCGGCGTGGAACTTTTCGTTACGCCCCAGTTGACCGTGCTGGCCAAATTCGACGACGAGTTCACCTGTGGCTCACAGACCTGCGCCGCTGATTGGCACATTCGCGAACGGCGCTGTCTTTCTCGGATGACATCGGGGCTCAGCGATTTGTGAACGCTGCGGCGACGACAGCGCGCGGCCGCCGGGCGCCAACGTGCTGTCCGCTTTGCGTTACACCCGCGTCTATTTCATCCGACCCTGCCGGACATCGTAGATACGCAATGCTTCAGCGTTACTGGGCGGTTCGAGGACCGCAGGCTCTGCAAGTGCCAGCTTGGTGTCTTCGTAGCCAGCTTGCCAATGCTCTTCCATCGCGGCTCGCGAGAACGCGAACGTTTTGTCTGACCCTTCGTGTTCCCTCGACTGGTATTTAAGGTGCACGATGGTTGCGGCCTTCACTCGCGCTTCTTTTTCGAGGAAGCGGGCGTCGGGGTCGTTTTGATATTGTTCCGGGAGCCGGTCGAAGAAACTGCAAAGCGCATTTCTGAACTTTTCCATTTTTTTGTATTGCTCGAGCGAAATGTTGGCGCGGCTAGCGCTATGGATTTCCGTCGCCCGCAGGAAGGCCGACGGAATGTCGAGCGGGGCTTCCCGTTCGGATCCCACAGATCGACCTGGAAAATAAGCGCACTATCTTTCTGCCGGGTGTCGATGACATGTTGTATGGGCGTGTTCGAGACGACAGCACCGTCCCAGTAATATTCGCCGTCAATTTCGGTTGGCGGGAATCCAGGTGGCAGCGACGCGCTCGCCAAGATATGCCGCACGTCGATCGGCTGTTCGTGGCTATTGAAATACGTCGATGCGCCGGTTCGCACGTTGGCAGTTCCCACGCTGAGCCGCATCGACTTGCTGTTGATCAAATCGAAATCGACCAATTCTGTAAGCGTGGTCTTTAGAGGGGAGGTATCATAATAACCGACCAGACTGGGACTGTCGGCCGGCGAGCTTACGGGTGGAAATGGCCGGGCGGAAAAGAAGCCCGGAACTCCCTGCAGCATTGTCGCGAAAGTATTTATCTTGCTGGACCAATAACGGGTCTGCGGGTTCGCGGATAACGACAGACCGAGAAGCCATGCGATATCCGGGAAGGCAATCTGGGGCCGGGTGACTATTTCCCAGAATTCACGCAGCTTCTCCACCCGTTTTGCCGGCGGATTGCCAACAATCAGAGCGCCATTAATCGCGCCGATCGAAGTTCCGCAAATCCAGCTTACGTCGATATTCGCCTCGTCGATCGCCTGATAGACGCCCGCATGATAGGCTCCTAACGCCCCACCGCCTTGGAATACCAACGGCACGCCGTCGAAAGGAATGGAGCGCCGGACGCGCTTTTCCTCTGTGCGTGTCGACACGAGTGTCTCACTCAATGATCTCTTCTCCGGAGTGGAATGGAATTGGCTAAGGAGGCAGGCCGGCCGTTGACCAAGCCTCCGTGTTAGGCTCGGTCAGTGCGTGTCGGTCGAGGCTACAGTGACGATCGCTCTGCCGCCATCCTGGTTACGGCCTTTCCTCTCACTGATCTAACGCCAGGATATCTCCGCGCCTAATGCGATATATATTGCACTCCGGCCGAGTAAGCGGCGCCGCCGATCACGCAAGGAATGCCGAGTTCGATCTGCCCGGTGGCGGCGGCGACGACGCAGCCCATCGACAATGCGCCCTGGCCGACCTGGCCCCAGCCGGCGAGGTCGCGTTTTGAGTTCGGCCCCTTCTGTTTGAGCTCGTCGATGGCGGCGAGCGACTCTTTACGCATGCGGGCGGTATCGACGTCCTCGGCCACCTCGATCACGTCGTTGAGGATCTTGGCGAGGTCCTCGGGCTGGTCTTTGACGGCGCGCTTGAGCATGGCGAGCAGATACAGGTCGCGCACCGCGTTGCTGGCGAGCGTGAACTTGGCGGCGCTGCCGGTGGTGAGATTGTCGACGCTGTCCTTGTCGTTGACGAGCGGCAGCAATTTGATGATGGCTCGGATCGGGTGATAGGAGCCGGTCGCCAGATACATGCCCCACAGCACATCGATCAGTTCGGGGCTTGGTTCGATGGTCACCGCTTTCTTTCGCTCGCCGCCCAGCTTCAAAGTGTCCTTGATCTTGTCGAACACGCCGGGCTTGGCCGGCTGGTAGGAAATTTGCTCGAGTGTCGGCAATTTACCGCCGACATATTTGTCGATCATGGCGTCGCGCGTCGGCATCCGATCGGCAAATTTCAGCAACAGTACTTTCCAGTTCGGCAGACCGGAATAGACGATGGCGCGCACCAGCACCCATTGATCGGCCGCCTGTATCTTCAGCATCCTCTCGATCAGCGCCGCGGCGCGCTCCGGATTGGCGCCGAGCACGCCGGCGATGAAGCCGATGTAAGCGCCGCAGGTCTCGGCATCCTTGAACGCTTGCAGATCGCTCAAGCCCCGCACCAGCACCGGCAATGCATCGGGTTGCGGCTTGCCGCGATAGGCGTTGATCCATTTGAGTATGGCGTCAGTCGACGCCTGCGCAGGGGCCGGCTGCGGCGCTGCGAGCGTCGGCGCGGCGCCCAACGGAATGCCAAGTGCAAACAAGGAAAGCGCACAGACGGCGAGGCGGCAGCAAAGTGCACTACGCATGGTCCCCTCCGAGGGACCTATTAAGGACCAGAACGCCTTGGCGAATTGCGGACCGCCCCGCCGCGAAATCGCGGCGGCGCGGTGGCGGCCGCGGAACCTCTGCCGCGGTCGGATTCCAACGCCAGCTCGATTTCAAACGCGCGTTTGAAGACGAAGCCGGGCCGGCCGCGCCGGATTCCGGCCGCATTTGGCTTGACCCGGATTGCCACAATGCTTATACAAACAGGCCTGACAAAAGGGGCACAACTCGTGCGTCATTTCGTGGTCACGTCACTGCTTATCGTAAGGAAGCGCATCGCCGTAGGTGGATAATCCACCCACGAAGCGGCGGTGCGCGAAAACAGGGGCTCTTGAGCCCCTTTTTTATTTCCTAAACGACCAACAAGCGAAACAGACGAAAAGCGGAGTTAGCCATGACGGAAATGACAGGCGCGGAAATGGTGATCCAGGCGCTGGCCGATCAGGGTGTCGAACACATCTTCGGTTATCCGGGCGGCGCGGTACTGCCGATCTACGACGCGCTGTTTCAGCAGGACAAGGTGAACCACATCCTGGTGCGGCACGAGCAGGGCGCTGTGCACGCGGCCGAGGGCTATGCGCGCTCGACCGGCAAAGTCGGCACCGTGCTGGTCACCTCCGGTCCCGGCGCCACCAACGCCGTCACCGGCCTGACCGACGCGCTCTGCGACTCGATTCCCCTCGTGGTGCTGACCGGGCAGGTGCCGACGCACCTGATCGGCAATGACGCGTTCCAGGAATGCGACACCGTCGGCATAACGCGGCCGTGCACCAAATATAATTATCTGGTCAAAACCATCGCCGATTTGCCCCGTGCGCTGCACGAGGCGTTCCATATCGCTTCCAGCGGCCGGCCGGGTCCGGTGGTGGTCGATATTCCCAAAGACATCCAGTTCGCCAAAGGCACCTACTCGAAGCCGAAAGAGTTTCAGCACCGCGGCTACCAGCCGAAGCTCAAAGGCGATCTCGACAAGATCAAACAGGCGGTCGAGCTCATGGCGCAGGCGAAACGGCCGCTGTTCTACACCGGCGGCGGCGTCGTCAATTCCGGCCGCGCCGCGTCCGACTTGTTGCGCGAACTGGTCAAGCTCACCGGTTTTCCCATCACCTCGACGCTGATGGGGCTCGGCGCCTTTCCCGCCGCCGACAAGCAGTGGCTCGGCATGCTCGGCATGCACGGCACCTGGGAGGCCAACTGGGCGATGCACGATTGCGATCTGATGATCTGCGTCGGCGCCCGCTTTGACGACCGCATCACCGGCCGGCTCGACGCCTTCTCGCCCGGCTCGAAGAAAATCCACATCGACATCGATCCGTCCTCGATCAACAAGAACGTCAAGGTCGACGTGCCGATCGTCGGCGATTGCGCACATGTGCTCGAGGACATGGTGCGGCTGTGGCGCGCCAGCGCCGCGACGCCCGACAAGAAGGCCTTGGCGGCTTGGTGGGGAGAGATCGGCGTCTGGCGGGCGAAGAATTCGCTCGCCTTCCGCAACTCCAACGAGATCATCAAGCCGCAATACGCGATCCAGCGGCTCTACGAGCTGACCAAGGACCGCGACACGTACATCACCACCGAAGTCGGCCAGCATCAGATGTGGGCGGCGCAGTTCTATCATTTCCAGGAGCCGAACCGCTGGATGACGTCGGGCGGGCTCGGCACCATGGGCTACGGCTTGCCGGCCTCGGTCGGGGTGCAGCTCGCGCACCCGAATTCGCTCGTCGTCGACATCGCCGGCGAAGCCTCGGTGCTGATGACCATGCAGGAGATTTCGACGGCGGTGCAGTACGACCTGCCGGTCAAGATCTTCATCCTCAACAACCAGTATATGGGCATGGTGCGGCAGTGGCAGGAATTGCTGCACGGCGCGCGCTATTCGCATTCCTACACCGAGGCGCTGCCGGATTTCGTCAAGCTTGCGGAGGCCTACCACGCGCACGGCATCCGCTGCACCCATCCGGGCGAAATCGACGACAAGATCCGCGAGATGATCGACGTGAAGAAGCCGGTGCTGTTCGACTGCGTGGTCGATCCGGCGGAGAACTGCTTCCCGATGATTCCGTCCGGTCGCGCGCACAATGAGATGCTGCTCGGCGACGCCTCGACCCGGGTCGAGGACGCGATCACCGAGGCGGGCAAGGTGTTGGTGTGAGCATGAGCACCGCTGCCACCACTCACTATCCCGCCGCCCCGGCCACCGAAGTCGTCGAAAGCCGCACGCTGTGCGTGCTGGTCGACAACGAGCCGGGCGTGCTGGCGCGGGTGATCGGACTGTTCTCCGGCCGGGGCTACAACATCGACTCGCTCACGGTGTCGGAGACCGAGCACGAGAAGCATCTCTCCCGCATCACCATCGTCACCCGCGGCACCCCGATGGTGATCGAGCAGATCAAAAATCAGCTCGATCGCCTGGTGCCGGTGCATCGCGTCGTCGACCTGACGACGACCGGTCCGGCGCTGTCGCGCGAACTGGCGATGGTGAAGGTGCGCGGCAAGGGCGAGCATCGCATGGAGGCGCTGCGGCTGGCCGACGCCTTCCGCGCCCGCGTCATCGACGCCACCAACGAGAGCTTCGTGTTCGAGATCACCGGCGCCTCCGACAAGATCGAAAGCTTCATCAACCTGATGCTGCCGATCGGGCTGGTCGAGGTGTCGCGCACCGGCGTCGTCGCCATCGGCCGCGGCCCGGAGGGGATGTGAAACTTCCATGCTCATTCCCGCGACAGCGGGAATCGAGAAGGACAGGTAAGATAAGAGAAGATATCGGTCCCGGCTTTCGCGGGGACGAGCGGACGAAAAGGGCTGCTACGCCGCCGAGCGAGCGGATTGCGGTGCCGTCAGCTTGGTGACCAGCGACGCGAATTGATCGAGGAAGCCTTGCAGGAATTTCCGCGTGCTCTCGTCGCCGATATTGCCGTGGGCATCGAGCAAGTCGGGCTTGAAGGTGACGTAGGCTTCACCGCCCAAGAGGATCACGCCCAGGCTGATCATGACCGCCCGCAGATGCTGTTGCACAATGGCGCTGCCGATCGCGCCCGGCGAGGTGCCGGTGATGAAGGTCGGTTTGCCGGCCCAGGAGTTCTTGCCGTAGGGCCGCGCGCCCCAATCGATTGCGTTTTTCAATACCGCCGGAAGGGAACGATCATGTTCCGGCGTGAGGATGAGGAACCCGTCCGCTTGGGCGAGCTCGCTTTTGAAGCGCACGACCTCGGGCGGAAGGTTTCCTTCGTTGTCCTGGTTGAACATCGGCAGATCGTCGATGCGGACGATGCTGGCATCGAATTTGTCGGCACCGAGCTTGATCAGTGCCTGCGCCAGCTTTCGGTTGATCGATTCGCGGCGATTGCTGCCGACCACGACTGCCAAATGCGGTTTTGCCATAAACGAAACCCTCTAGTTAAATTCGATAACTCACGCTAAATAAGTGACTACAAAGCGGGTGCGCAAGAGGGCACATTGATGAAACCAGGCAACATTCATTTACCTTCCGACTGCCGCGCGATCTCCGACGTGCTCGCCCGCATCGGCGACAAATGGTCGGTGCTCGTGGTCTCCCGCCTCGGTGACGGCCCGGTCCGCTTCAACGAATTGCGCCGCGCGATCGGCGGCATTTCGCAGCGCATGCTGACCTTGACGTTGCGTGGGCTCGAGCGCGACGGCTTGGTCACGCGCACGATATTTCCGACGATTCCGCCGCGGGTCGATTATGCGCTGACCCCGCTCGGCCGCGATCTGCTCACTCCGGTATCGGCGCTGGGCGCCTGGGCCCTTCGCAACCAGCCGAAAATCGCCCGCGCCCGCGAAGCGTTCGACGGCGCTTGCGAGGCCAAAGGCAAGGCGCCGATCCGCCGCGGCAGTGATCGCAATGGGGACGGCCGCAACGGGGTTGTCCAAGCCGCGCGCAGAACCTAGAAGCAGCGCGGCACTTTCAGAAACTACGGCAACAACGGCCGCAACCGGCCTTCTTCAAGGGTGAGAACATGCGTGTTTACTACGACCGCGACGCCGACCTGAACCTGATCAAGGGCAAGAAGGTCGCGATCATCGGCTATGGCAGCCAGGGCCATGCCCACGCGCTCAATCTGCGCGATTCCGGCGTCAAGGATGTGGCGGTCGCGCTGCGTAAATCATCGGCCGGCGTCAAGAAAGCCGAGGCCGAGAAGTTCAAGGTCATGGAGGTGGCCGACGCCGCCAAATGGGCCGACGTCATGATGATGCTCACGCCCGACGAACTGCAGGGCGACATCTGGCGCGATCATATCGCCAAGAACATCAAGGACGGTGCCGCCATCATGTTCGCGCACGGGCTGAACGTGCACTTCAATCTGATCGAGCCGGCCAAGGGCATCGACGTGCTGATGGTGGCGCCAAAAGGCCCCGGCCATACCGTGCGCTCGGAATACCAGCGCGGCGCCGGCGTGCCCTGCCTGATCGCCATCCATCAGGATGCCTCCGGCAACGCGCGCGATCTCGGCCTGTCTTATGCCTCGGCGATCGGCGGCGGTCGCGCCGGCATCATCGAGACCACCTTCAAGGAAGAATGCGAGACCGATTTGTTCGGCGAGCAGACGGTTCTGTGCGGCGGCCTGGTCGAGCTGATGAAGGCGGGCTACGAGACCCTGGTCGAGGCCGGCTACGCGCCGGAGATGGCTTATTTCGAATGCGTGCACGAGGTGAAGCTGATCGTCGACCTCATTTACGAGGGCGGTATCGCCAACATGAATTATTCGGTGTCGAACACTGCCGAATACGGCGAATACGTCTCCGGTCCGCGCGTGATCACGGCGCAGACCAAAGCCGAGATGAAAAAAGTCCTCGCCGACATTCAGTCCGGCCACTTTACCCGCGACTGGATGCTCGAGAACAAGGTCAACCAGACCTCGTTCAAGGCGACACGCGCCAAACTCGCCGAGCACCCGATCGAGCAGGTCGGCGCCAAGCTGCGCGAGATGATGCCGTGGATCAAGCAAAGAGCGTTGGTCGACAAGAGCAAGAATTGATCCACGGCATTTTCTGCTAAGACGGGCTGGCGGGGGCGAGCCCGCCGGGAATCATATGCGCATGTCCATGCTGATCGTGCGCCTTGCCAAGATCGCGCTGCTCGCGGCGATCGGGGGCTTCGCCCTGATTGTCGCTTACGACAACATGGTCGATTACGACAGCAACTATGCGTTCGTGCGTCACGTGCTCAGCATGGACACGACGTTTCCGGACAATGCCGCGATGGACCGGGCGATCACCGACCCGCGGCTGTGGTCGGCCGCCTACGCCGTGATCATCGCCGTCGAATGGCTGACCGGCGCGCTCGCCATCGTTGGCGCTTTGGTTTTGCTCGTCCGGCTTCGCGCGCCGGCGGCGAAATTCAATAGCGCCAAGGCCTGCGCGATCGTCGCTCTGACCGTTGGCTTCGGTCTTTGGTTCTTCGGCTTTCTTGTGATCGCCGGCGAATATTTCGCGATGTGGCAATCGCAGACCTGGAATGGACAACAAGCCGCGTTCCGGATCGTCGCGATCATTCTGGGCGTTCTGATTTTTGTTGCGTTGCCCGACAACGACGCCGCGGCGTCGTGAATGTTTGGCGGATTTTTCGAACACCGGCACTGGAAATCAAATCGAAAACGAAAGTGCGCCATGGGTCACGGCGGCCCGCATCGCGGTACGTGTGGCGCTGACGCCAGCCGAAAAGAATGTGAAAGAAAAACGGCAATCACTTTAGAATTTTTCTTGCCTTGGTTTGACGGCGCGGTAGCATCGTCTTCTACGTGCAGCGGGGCGTTTCGTTTTTGCACCGCAATAGTTGCACTGCAGCATAAACCTGATCGCACGCTTCGCAAATGGCGAGGCAGGCGGCAGCGCCGAAGTCGGCAAGGTCACGGAGTGGGGACGGCCACCCGTGACGAAAGCAAAACCGCTCCATCTGGAGGAATATGGTCACCGTGAACATCAATGGGCATGATCATTCGGTCGATGTACCGAACGACACGCCGCTATTGTGGGTCATCCGCGAGCATTTGCAGATGACCGGCACCAAGTTCGGCTGCGGCGCCGGCCTCTGTGGCGCCTGCACGGTCCACCTCAACGGTGAGGCGGTGCGTTCCTGCCAGACCCAGGTATCGCAGGCGTCCGGCAAAAAAATCACCACCATCGAAGGTCTCGATCCCAAAGGCGAACATCCGCTGCAGCGCGCGTGGATCGCCGAGCAGGTGCCGCAATGCGGCTACTGCCAATCGGGGCAGATCATGCAGGCCGCCGCGCTGCTGGCCAAAAACACCGATCCCAGCAAGGACGAAGTCGTCGCGCACATGGACGGCAATCTCTGTCGTTGCATGAGCTATGTGCGTATCCAGCGCGCCATCCTGCGCGCGGCTGCCGAAGTACGGGGGGTCTAATCATGACAAAGCATGAAAGATTTGCAGGCCTGCCGAAGCTCGACCGGCGCACGTTCATCGTCGGCACCGCGGCCACCGGTCTCGTCATCGGTTTCGCCGGGCCGCGGTTCGGTGAGTCGCTCGCCGCCGCCAACGTGGACGCGACCCAGTGGGTGACGATCAGCCCTGACGGCAAGGTATGGGTGACCGTCGGCAAGGCCGACATGGGTCAACACATTGCCTCGACCATGGCGCAGCTCGTCGCCGAGGAACTGGAATCGTCGTGGAAGGACATGAACATTGTGCTCGCGTCCAACGACCCGAAGTACAACGATCCGATCCTCGGCGCCGCGGTCACCGGCGGCAGCTGGTCGGTCGGCATGAACTTCGACACCATGTGCCGCGCCGGCGCCGCCGGCCGCATCACGCTCATCAAGGCCGCGTCCGACATGCTGGGCGTGCCGGAGAACGAGCTGATCGCCAAGGACTCGCGTGTCATTCACGCCAAGTCGAAGAAGAGCCTGACCTACGCGCAGATCGTGCAGAGCGGCAAGGCCAACAAGGCCTGGTCGCCCGACGAACTCAAAGCGATCAAGCTCAAGACGCCGGACCAGCGCACCAAGATCGGCCAATCCTTGCCGCAGCTTGATATTCCGGCGAAGACCAACGGCACGTGCAAGTACGGCATCGACGCTTTTGCGCCCGACATGCTGTACGGCAAGCCTGTGGTGCCGCCGGTGCGCTACGGCGCGACGGTGAAATCGGTCGACGACAGCGCGGCCAAGAAGGTGCCGGGCTTCGTCAAGGCGGTGACGGTCGAAGACAAGACCGCAACGACCACCGGCTGGGTGGTTGCCGTGGCCACGAGCTACGAAGCCGCCAAGAAGGCGGCGGCGGCGCTCAAGATCGACTATGACAAAGGCAAATACGCCAACGTCTCCGATCAGTCGATCATCGACGAGTCGCGCCGCCTGCAGAAAGAAGGCACGGAAGGCTTTCTGTTCGTCAAGGACGGCGATTCCGCTGCGGCGCTGGAGAAAGCCGCCAAGGTCATCGACGTCGAATATCTGACCAGCCTCAACATCCACGCGCCGCTCGAGCCGATGAACGCCTTGGCGTTCGAAAAGGACGGCGTCTGGCACGTCTATACCGGCAACCAGTTCTTCACCCGCACCACGATCATCGGCTCGCTGATCGCCGGCACGGATGCCAAGAACATCGCCATGCATCAGCACTACCTGGGCGGCGGCTTCGGGCGCCGGCTGGAATCCGACATGGTGATCCCGGCGATTGCGGCGTCAAAGGCGGTTGGCAAACCGGTGAAGCTCATCTACGCGCGTGAAGACGACATGCAGATGGATTTCACCCGGCCGCTGACGTACCAAAAAGTCAAAGTCGGGCTCGACGACAAGGGCAAGCCCATTGCCATGGAGCACGACGTGATCGGCGCGTGGCCGACCGCGAAATGGGGCATTCCGGCGTTCCTGACGCCGGCGGTGGACCGAAAGCGCGTCGGCGACACGACCGAAGGGCTCCATGACAGCTTCACGGTCAATGGCGCCGACTATTGGTACTCGATCCCCAACCACACTGTGCGCAACTACGAGAACAAGCTGGCGCAGGGCGCGACGCCCTCCGGACAGCTGCGCTCGGTAGCGCCGGCGTGGACCTTCTGGGCGGTCGAAAGCACCATGGACGAGATCGCGCATGCCACCGGCGAAGATCCGGTGGACATGCGGCTGCGGCTTCTGGATGGCGCCGGCAATAACGCCGGCGGCAGCACGCCGCAGAATCTCGGCGGCGCCAAGCGTCTCGGCAACGCGCTGCGCATTGCGGTGGGGCGCGCCGGCTACGGCTCGCTCAAAGTCGGCGAGAACGAGGGCATGGGCGTGGCCTGCGTCTCTTCGCAGGAACGGACCAATCCGACGTGGACCGCTTGCGTCGCCCACGTGAAGGTCGATCCGAAAAGCGGCGAAGTGACGGTGAAGAAACTTACCCTCGCCATGGACGTCGGCACCATCGTCAACCCCGACGGTGTCCGCGCCCAGATCGAAGGTTCGCTGCTGTGGGGCATGTCGCTCGGCATGCTCGAAAAGGCCACCATGAAGGACGGCGGCATCGAGCAGACCAACTTCGACGGCTACACGCCGCTGCGCATGAGCCAGATGCCCGAGCTCGACATCTCGATCATCGGCAACGGCGAGCCGGCAGTGGGTTGCGGCGAGCCGGCGGTGACGGTGGTGGCGCCGGCGATCGCCAACGCTATCTTCAACGCGGTCGGCGCGCGGGTGCGCTCGCTGCCGATCACCGCGGACGCGGTCAAGGCGGCGATAACCAATAAGGGCTGATCGGGCTCGCCTGAAAGGCTTTTGTGAAGAACACGGGGCGGCACCTTCGGGTGCCGCCTTTTTTATCTCCGCTCGTCCCCGCGAAAGCGGGGGAGGGGGACCACACGAAGTGTGGTGGAGGGGGTGCTTTCCCTCTCCCCACCGGGGAGAAAAAAGATCATCAGGGAGCGCGCCAGTGCCAGCGAATGAAAAGAGCTCGGGCTCTTGCACCCCCGGCACCGCGCGCCCCACATCTTCCAGTGAAGCCAGAAGCAAGCCCATGCCCAAAACACTTCTGCAGACGCGTCTGTCCCGCACTCGATTTTTGTTGATCGCAATACTGGCGCCGCTGACATTTGCGTTGGCAGCACCGGCGGCCAACGCCGAAGTCTTCACGCTGAAATCGACGACCTTCGAGGACGGCAAAATCATGCCGAAGAAGGTCGCCAACAGCAAAGCTAACAGCACCAATCCCAACTGCGTCGGCGAAAATGTGTCGCCGGAATTCTCCTGGACCGGCGTTCCCGATGGCACCAAGAGCTTCGTCCTGACCATGTTCGATCCGGAAGGCCGCGCGCCCGGCGGCGTCAGTCATTGGGTCGCCTACGGCATCCCCGCGACCGTCACCGGCTTTGCCGAGGGCGAGGTCTCGAAGCCGTCGGACAAATATGTCGGCGGCAAGAGCACGCAGGGCGTCGGCTTCTATTCGGGACCCTGCACGCCGCCCAACACCACGCCGCATCACTACACGTTCGTACTCGTCGCCACGGATTTCGATCCGACGGAATTGCCGCCCGGTCTCACGCGCGACGATCTGATCGCAAAATTTGGACCGGCGCCCGCGCATGCGAAGGGCTCGACCGGCCTGGTCGGACTGTACGTCAATCCGTGGCGTGAATAATTGGCACGAATGATTGGCACGAATAATCGGCGCGCGTGAGCCGGCCTGAGACTTGTCGGTCGCGTCCGCCCGTGGCACCAAGCGCGGCGATGTCGTCCGCCGCGCCGAAAATCGAGATTTTCGACATCGACCGCGCGGAGATCGTGGTCGCGCCGTGGCAATGGGACTTCGCCGAAAGCCGCCGTGACGAGATCGACCGGCATTTCGCCGAACGCCGGCGCCTGCAGCCGGCGCTGTGGAACGGCCGCGTTCTCTTGCTGCGTGACTATGATGTGCGCGGCCGCGTGCTGCGCGGCACCTGCTTCGAGGCCGATTACGCGAGCTTCCTCGCTTGGCGAGACTGGGACTTTGCCGACCGCAGCGTCTTCAACGTTTTTGCCAGCGCGGCGCTGCGCTCATCCGACGGCGCCTATCTGCTCGGCGAAATGGCGCCGTCGACCAGCTCCGCCGGGTTGGTCTATTTTCCCTGCGGCACGCCCGATCCGGCCGACTTCGGTCCCGGCGGCGCGCTCGATCTCGACGGCAGCCTGCGCCGCGAACTGAAGGAGGAAACCGGGCTCGACATCGGCGAGTTTGAAGCCCAACCGGGCTGGACGCTGCTGCACGACCGCGGCTTTCTGGCGCTGGTGCGGGGGCTCACCACGCGGCAAAATGCCGACGAGCTACGCGACCGCATCCTGCGGCATCTGGAAAACGATCCGCACCCGGAATTCTCAGCTATAAGAATTGTGCGCGGCCGCGGCGATCTTGATGCTAATGTCCCGGCTTTCGTCGTTGCTTATCTGGACATGATTTGGCGCCGGCAAGAGGCTGGCGAAAAAGACGCCGGCGAAAGACAGCGATGAAGCTTCCGAAGATCCTCAAAGCCTGCCGCGTCGACAAGCCGGGCCGCTTTCGCCTTTCCGATTGCGATCCCGCCGAGACGTTCGGTCTCGACACCGCCAAGGACGACGTCAAGACCATGCTCGCCGACGGCATCGAGCAGCTGTCGGCGCTGCAAGAGCGGCTTTACGCCGAGAGCCGCTGGTCGGTGCTGATCGTTCTCCAAGCCATGGACGCCGCCGGCAAGGACGGCGTCATCAAGCACGTGATGTCGGGCGTCAATCCGCTGGGCTGCGAAGTGCATGCGTTCAAGGAGCCGAGCGACGAGGAACTGGCGCACGATTTTCTCTGGCGCACGACGACGCGGCTGCCGCCGCGCGGCATCATCGGCATCTTCAACCGCTCCTATTACGAGGAAGTGCTGGTCGTGCGCGTGCACCCCGATCTGCTGGCGCGGGAAAAGCTGCCGCCGAGCCTTGTCGATCATGCGCTGTGGAAGCATCGCTTCAGGGCGATCCGCGACTACGAGCATCATCTCGCGCGCAACGGCATGCTCATTCTGAAATTCCATCTGCACATCTCCAAGGAGGAACAGCGCCGGCGCTTCCTGGCGCGGATCGAGGAGCCCGCCAAGCGCTGGAAATTCTCGATGGCCGATGTGCACGAACGCAAGCGCTGGGACGATTATATGGACGCCTACGAGGACATGATCCGCGAGACCTCGACGGACTATGCGCCCTGGTATGTCGTGCCCGCCGATCACAAGCAGGTGTCCTGGCTCACCGTCGCCGGCGCCATCATCGACGGCATCGCCAAGCTCGCGCCCGAGCCGCCGAAGATCAGCGGCGCCAAACTCAAGGAGCTGAAATCGGTCGAGCAAGCTTTGCGCGCGGAAGCGCCGCGCCGGGTAAAGCGAAAGAACTAGCGATTTTTTGCAGACCTGCGCGCCGCTCGCGTCGCGTCGCGTCGTACCTTCTTCACCCATCGTGTGCTTTTAGCTACGATCGATTTGCGAATGCGGATAGGACGATGACGAAATTCACACCGCTGCTTGCCGCCGCTTTATTGGCCGCGATGTTCGCTTGCCGGGCGTCGGCGGCGCCGTCGGACTTTAACGGGGTGTGGGTTCCCGACGTCAAGGACCAGCACCGGCAGGAAAAGGACAACGTTCCGGCCTGGAAGCCGGAAATCGTGCCGCAGATCGAGCACCAGATCGCCGAGGAGAAAGCCGGCCGGCCGTTCCTGGTGCTTGGCCACTGCCTGCCGCACGGCATGCCGAGTTGGATGCTGATTACGCACAATGCGTTCGAATGGCTCACCACGCCCGGCCGCGTCACCATGCTCGGCGAGGTCGACGGCAACCGCATGCGGCGCATCTATACCGATGGCCGCGCGCTTCCCGAAGATCCAGATCCGACCATGCACGGCTATTCGATCGGCCATTGGGAAGGCGACGTGCTGGTGGTCGACACCACCGCCATCGTGCCGCAGGCCTATATCGCCACCAGCGAAGCGGTCGGCGTTCCCAACAACGGCGGCATGCATATCGTCGAGCGGCTGTATCTCGCCAAACCGAACGTTCTCAACGACGAGCTTGAAATCACCGCGCCAAAAATCCTGAGCGCGCCGTGGAAAACGACGCGCATTTTCCGCCGCTATCCCGACCGTCACTACGAAATCATCGAAGGCGAATGCGAGCAGGAAGATTTGATCCCCGGGAAGGACGCTTACGGCAATGATATCTTCGTCTCGCAGCCGCAAAACCCGGACGGGTCGGTCCGCACCAGCAAATAAGGATGAACAGATAGTGTCGCGCAGATTAATTCTTCTCGCCGCCGCCTTGACGCTCTGCTTGGGCGGGGCAGCCGCCGCGCACCATTCCGGCGCGGCTTACGATATGGAGCACCAGCGCACCGTCGAAGGCACCGTCAAAACGGTGAACTGGACCAACCCCCACATCACCTTCACGATCGAGACCGACGCCAAGGACGGGAAACCGGCCCAAGCCTTGTCGTTCGAAGTGTCGAGCCCCGGCGTGCTGACCCGTTCGGGCTGGACCAAGAAATCGCTGCAACCGGGGGACCACGCGGTCTTTCACTATGCGCCGTTGCGCGACGGCAATCCCGGCGGCTTTCTGGTGCGCGTCACGCTGCCGGACGGCAAAGAGCTCAGCTTCAGTCTGAGCCCGCCCGATCAAGCCGATCAATGACGCGATGTTCCATGCGCCCCTGTTAGCGTTCAGCAAGTGGCTCGCGGCAACGTCGCTGAGTAACACGATCCAGACCACCGGCTGGATCATTCCGGCGCTGCAGACGATTCATATCCTCGCCGTCGCCGTGGTGTTTTCCTCGGCGATGCTGGTGAATTTGCGCATCTGGCGCCTCCTGCAGCGCGATGTTCCCGTGTCCGACGTAGCGCGCCGCTTTTTGCCGGCGATCTGGCTGGTTCTAATTATCCTCTTGATCACCGGCGGCCTCTTGATCGTCGGTGAGCCGCGGCGGTCGCTGCTCAACACGACGTTCTATTTCAAGATGGCGTTCCTGACGCTCGCCGTGCTGCTGACCATCGGCCTGCAATGGTCGTTGGCGGCGGCGCCGGAAAACTTAAACAACAAGCCGGGCCGGCGCATCGCCGTGCAGCTTGCGGCCGTCGCCTCGACGTTGGTCTGGTGCGGCGTCCTGTTCGCCGGACGCTGGATTGCCTACACGCAGGTCGGATGATGTCGGCCTTTTGGAATTTGATTTCACTTCTCGAGGAAAGCAGCCTAGCCGACAGCATTCGCGAGAATGACCTGCTGTTTCCGCTGATCGAGTCGATCCATGTGCTGGCGATCTGTCTCGTGGTCGGCTCGATTCTCGCCGTCGATCTGCGGCTCGTCGGCCTCGCCTGGGTTCGTCGGCCGAGCCAAGACGTGACCCGCGGCATTCTACCGCTGACCTGGGGCGCTTTTGTCGTCGCCGTCGCTTCCGGCGGCTTGTTATTCATCTCCAACGCGACAAAATATTTGGGCAACGGTTTTTTCGTCGCCAAGATGTTTTTGATCGCCGCTGCCGGCGTCAACATGCTCGTCTTTCACGCCATCAGCGGCAAGGATGCGGCGAAGTGGGACAATGACGCTTCACCGCCGTTGCCGGCGCGGCTAGCGGGCGTGGTATCGATCGCATTGTGGGTAGCGGTCGTCGCCTGCGGCCGCTGGATCGGCTTCACTATGGAGCCGGGATGAGCCGTCACTACGGACTTGAATAGCAGGCTACTCCGCCGCTTCCGCCGGCAGGTTCGGCGGGAATTCCGTCACCGTTCCGGCCTCGTTGTCGACGATCATGGTCAGATCGAAATAGCGGATCGTCGGCGTCGCGCCGGTGCGCGCCTTGATGTTGGCCAGCCATTCAGCGTTGTGGCCGCGCTGCGCCGCCTCCTTCGACGGCCAGATGTAGATGCCGCCGCCCGTGCCGTCGTCGCCGGCAACATAGTGTTTGCGGATCAGTTCCTTGTTGCCGCGCCAGCGCGGCAGACTGGTGCGGGCGTCGGCGACGATTTGCTCCCGCGTCCAGCCTTGCGGATATTTGAACTGCACCAATTCGACGATCATAGGTCAGTCTCCCTGTCGTTTCTGGACCATTGTAGCGCAAAGCAGGCCTTGCATCAGAGACACGCGATCATTACAAGAACCGCGTCCCTGAAGGCTTAAACGCGGTTTTTACCCTTCTCCGCGACCTTCTGGACCTGAGGATGGGTATGGCGATTCGCGGCGATATCAGCGCGATCGGACGGGGAGCCGGTAAGGCTCGGCCCGGCGCTACGCCTATCCTCAACAGGGTTCTCGGCGGCCTGCTGCTTCTTAGCGCCCCCTGAGCGCCGGCTGGGCGTTTACGCCTTGGCACTCAGGGGTTCGACTCAAAGCCGACGGAACCCACGAGCGCCCAAACGGCGCAGACCAGAAGGACCAACATCATGACCGCCCCCGCGAAGTCCGATAAGGACCGCGTCGTCATTTTCGACACCACGTTGCGCGACGGTGAGCAATGCCCCGGCGCCACTATGACCCACGAGGAGAAGCTCGAAGTCGCGGCGCTCCTCGACGAGATGGGCGTCGACATCATCGAGGCCGGCTTTCCGGTCGCCTCCGACGGCGATTTCGCCGCGGTCAACGAGATCGCCAAGCGCACCAAGAACGCGGTGGTCTGCGGGCTTGCCCGCGCTGCGTTCAAGGATATCGACGTTTGCGCCGAAGCGATCAAACCGGCGGCGCGGCGGCGCATCCATACCTTTCTGTCCACCTCGCCGGTGCACATGAAATACAAGCTGCAGAAGGAGCCGCACGAAGTCTACGAAATGGTGATCGGGCAGGTGACGCGCGCCCGCGGCCATACCGACGACGTCGAGTGGTCGAGCGAGGACGGCACCCGCACCGAGCACGATTTCCTCTGCCGTTGCGTCGAAGCGGCGATCAAGGCCGGCGCCACCACCATCAACATCCCCGACACCGTCGGCTATGCGGTGCCGGAGGAATATTTCGCGCTGATCAAGATGGTGCGCGAGCGGGTGCCGAACTCCGATCAGGCGCGCTTTTCGGTGCACTGCCACGACGATCTCGGCATGGCGGTGGCGAATTCGCTCGCCGGCGTGCGCGCCGGCGCCCGCCAGATCGAATGCACCATCAACGGCATCGGCGAGCGCGCCGGCAACGCCGCGCTCGAGGAAGTGGTGATGGCGATGCGGGTGCGCAACGACGCCATGCCGTATTGGACCGACATCAACGCCAAGATGCTGACACGCGCGTCGAAGCTGGTCGGCGCCGTCACGTCGTTCCCGGTGCAATACAACAAGGCGATCGTCGGGCGGAACGCGTTTGCACACGAGAGCGGCATCCATCAGGACGGCATGCTCAAGCACACGCAGACTTACGAGATCATGCGGCCCGAGGATGTCGGCGTGAAGCAGACTTCGCTGGTCATGGGCAAGCATTCCGGCCGGCATGCTTTCGTGCACAAGCTCGAGGAACTCGGCTACCACCTCGCCGGCAACCAGCTGGAAGACGCCTTCGTGCGCTTCAAGACGCTCGCCGACCGCAAGAAGCACGTTTACGACGAGGACATCGAGGCGCTGGTCGACGAGGAGATCGCGACTTTCCAGGATCACATCAAGCTCGTCTCGCTCTCGGTCATCGCCGGCACCCGCGGGCCGCAGCGCGCCACCATGAAGCTCGACATCGACGGCAAATCGCTGCTCGAGGAGTGCGAAGGCAACGGCCCGGTCGACGCCATCTTCAACTGCATCAAGGCGATGGTGCCGCATGAGGCGGTGCTGGAGCTCTATCAGGTGCATGCGGTGACCGAAGGCACCGACGCACAGGCCGAAGTCTCGGTGCGTCTGGCGGAAGGCGGCCGCGCCGTCACCGCCAAGGGTGCCGATCCCGATACGCTCGTCGCTTCGGCGAGGGCCTATATCGCCGCGCTCAACAAGCTCCTGGCACGGCGCCTGCGCGGGACCGGCGAAGCGGGTGCCTTCGGCGGCCGCCGCATCCACTCCACGGACGTGGGGTGAGTATCGCCGTGCGGACGCGGGCTAATGGCCTGCGTCCGAGGCGTTCCGGCTATTCTCCCTTGCTCACCGTGAAGCTGCGCTCGGCGAGCATGCGGTCTTTGTACCAGATTTGCTCGGTCCAGGTGCCGGGTACGATTTCCCAGGCATTGTCGAAGCCGTAGCCAAGGAGCGAGAGCGCGCCGATCTTGACGTTCGGGAACGCGATGCGGGTGCCGTGCAGCATGGCGCCGGTATTGGGATTGCGCAGTCCCTGCGGCGGGAAGGAGAGCGCCATGTAAAGCGTCACCGGTTCGCCCGCCGGCGTGCCGTCGACGCGGAATTCGATGCCGAAGCGCGTGCCCACGCTGGCCGACACGTCGGTCCCGTCCGCGACAAAATGCCAGCCGGTTTCGGTGCCGATGGTGTTGGTCGGCGACAATTGCCCGGCGCGCGCCGGCGCGCTGGTCGAGGTCGCCATGTAGGTCCCGGCATGCGTGACGGTGAGGCCGGCGACGGTCGGACCTTCATCGATCACCGTTGCGGACGCTCCGGGTCCGCCCGGGCTTGGAGCCGTAGGCGTCTGTGCGGCGGCACCCGCGGCGACCACGGCCAGAACAAATACTGAAAAGCCAAGCATGCGCATTTGAGCGGTTCAGCGTCGGTTGGGGTCGCGATTCGGCGAAAGCGATTCTCTCCGCATCGAGTCCGTCAAGCAATGCACTAAATACGCACGGCGGCAAAGCTGAGCCAAGGCCGCGAGGTTCACTGAACTAGGCCTTGGCCGACGAAGGTGGCCGTTCCTGACCGCGCCTTGCCGGTCAGGGCGCGTGGCTCGGTTGGTAGCGCTCGGCGAGCGTCAACCAAACTCCTGCTTTCTCGTCTGCGATCT